>Ga0209295_1000030_pt1 | contig 290158 bp, 307 predicted proteins | sample Porto_5metaG_FD_187428 | JGI IMG/M metagenome (GOLD analysis project Ga0209295, IMG submission 187428) | Marine algal microbial communities from Porto, Portugal - Porto_5 metaG (SPAdes) (version 2) | ecosystem: Host-associated > Algae > Red algae > Unclassified | place: Portugal: Porto...
AGTTCCTTCATGTATCGTTTTGTGTAATGTCTTCACGATATCTTTTTGTTGTTCTAATTCATGTTCTCCAAAAAATTCTAAAGTCTTACCATAATCTAATTGAATATGAGTCATCTAAAAAGCCTCCTATGTTTTACTACTTTAATTCTACTAAGTTTGTATATGCTATTCAATTCACAAGTCTCTATTTTATATTCAAAAAGTGAATTTTCAGTGTCATCTTCTTAAATCATTTAAACAACCTTCCTTCTTTATACAATTTTCTAAAAATTATTAATTAATTAAAATGCCTGCATACCAACTATTACATGTATTTCTATTCTAAAAAGTTTTACCTAAAATGTATATTTATGTAGTTTTATGGTTTATTTTTCATCAAGAATTTGCTATGATGAATTTATATTAAAATTCTGAAAATAATTTGAGGTGTAAATATGAAAGAGAAAATCGTTTTAGCCTATTCCGGAGGATTAGATACAAGCGTTGCAGTACAATGGTTAATTGACAAAGGATACGACGTAGTCGCTTGTTGCTTAGATGTAGGAGAAGGTAAAGATTTAGACCTTGTTCATGACAAAGCATTAAAAATGGGTGCTGTAGAATGTCACATCATTGATGCAACAAAAGAATTTAGTGATGATTATGTTAGCTATGCTATTAAAGGGAATTTAATGTATGAAAATGCATATCCATTAGTATCTGCATTATCTCGTCCCCTAATCTCTAAAAAGTTAGTTGAAATTGCTGAAAAAACAAATTCAGTAGGTATTGCTCACGGATGTACAGGTAAAGGTAATGACCAAGTACGTTTCGAAGTTGCTATTAAAGCACTTAATCCTAACTTAAAAGCATTTGCACCAGTAAGAGAATGGGCATGGAGTCGTGAAGAAGAAATTGATTATGCTATCAAACATAATATTCCAGTTTCTATTAACTATGATTCACCTTATTCCATCGATCAAAATTTATGGGGTAGAGCTAACGAATGCGGTATTTTAGAAGATCCATATGCTGCTCCCCCTGAAGATGCCTTCGATTTAACTAATGCACTAGAAGATACACCTGATGAAGCTGATGAAATTATCCTTTCATTTAAAAATGGTGTACCTGTTCAAGTCGATGGTAAAGATTATAATTTAGATGACTTAATCCTTTATTTAAATCAATTAGCTGGTAAACATGGTATTGGTAGAATTGACCATGTTGAAAACAGATTAGTAGGTATTAAATCAAGAGAAATCTATGAAACACCAGGTGCGGAAGTTATCTTAAAAGCACATAAAGCATTAGAAACAATTACCCTAACTAAAGACGTGGCACACTTCAAACCAGTCATTGAAAAGCAATTTTCTGAACAAGTGTACAATGGTCTATGGTTCTCTCCATTGACTGATAGTCTTAAACAATTTATTGACAGTACACAACAATATGTTGAAGGTGACGTGAGAGTTAAATTATTCAAAGGCAATGCGATTGTAAATGGAAGAAAATCACCATATACACTATATGATGAAAAACTTGCGACTTACACTAAAGAAGATGCCTTTAATCAAGAAGCTGCAGTAGGATTTATCGATATTTATGGTTTACCAACACAAGTCAATGCTATGTTACATGGAGGCTATAGTAATGAGTAATAAAGCTTGGGGAGGCAGATTTGAAGCACAACCAGAAGAATGGGTTGATGAATTTAATGCTTCAATTGATTTCGACCAAAATCTAATCGATCAAGATGTACAAGGCAGTATAGCACATGCTACAATGCTCGCTAATCAAAATATTATCAGTCAAGATGAAGCCCATACAATTATCGAAGGGCTAAAAGCAATTCAAAAAGACGTACATCAAAATAAAATAGCATTCAAAGCGTCATTAGAAGATATTCATTTAAATATTGAACATGAACTGATTCAACGTGTTGGCGAAGCTGGAGGTAAACTTCACACAGGAAGAAGTAGAAATGACCAAGTAGCTACAGATATGCATTTATATACTAAAGAAGAAGTAAATGGCATTATTGAATTAATTAAATCATTACAACAAACAATACTGTCAATTGCTAACCAACATGTCGATACGATTATGCCTGGTTATACACACTTGCAACGTGCACAACCTATTTCATTTGCACATCACATTATGACTTACTTTTGGATGTTAGAACGTGATAAATCACGTTTCCAAGATAGTATGAAAAGAATCGATATCTCCCCTCTTGGTGCAGCAGCATTAAGTGGGACAACACATCCTATTGATCGTCATGAAACACAAAAATCACTCAATTTTAGTGCAGTTTATGAAAATAGTTTGGACGCAGTAAGTGACCGTGACTATATTGTTGAAACTTTGCATAATATCTCATTAACTATGGTTCATTTATCAAGATTTTCTGAAGAAATTATCTTTTGGTCTACAGATGAAGCTAAATTCATTACTTTATCTGATGCCTTTTCTACAGGCTCTTCCATCATGCCTCAAAAGAAAAATCCAGATATGGCTGAATTGATTAGAGGTAAAGTTGGACTTACCACAGGACATTTAATGAGTATGTTAGTAACACTCAAAGGGTTGCCATTAGCTTATAATAAGGATATGCAAGAAGATAAAGAAGGCTTATTTGATGCGATTCATACCATTAAAGGTTCATTAAAAATATTTGAAGGTATGCTAGATACTATGACGGTAAATACCAATCGTTTAAATGAAACAGTTACTAAAGATTTTTCAAATGCTACTGAATTAGCGGATTATCTAGTAAGTAAGAACGTTCCATTTAGAACAGCACATGAAATTGTTGGAAAAATCGTCTTAGATTGTATTAATAAGGGTGTTTATTTACTCGATGTACCTTTAGAAGATTATCAATCACATCATGAAAGTATCGAAGCTGATATTTATGACTTTTTAAAACCTGAAAATTGTTTAAAACGTCGTAAGAGTTATGGTTCAACAGGTCAAGATGCAGTTAAACACCAACTATCAGTTGCACAACAATTAATGAATTCATAATATATTTTACAAGGAGAGACAAACTGTCTCTCCTTGTTTTAGTCTCCAATCCTCACATCTTCCAACATAAACATCAAGACAACTGTTTTAAATTATAATTATATTGCCTATCAACTTATAGTATAATAATCAAGTATTCAAAAATTATTAGAAAGGGCAATCTATGTTTAAACATCCTAAAATTACTTTATTATCATTATTTTTGATATTTATGTCTTTCATTAGTCTGTTTATTTATACTCACTTCCAAAACAGCCGTGTTAAATCCGAACAGTTCAATAACAAAACTAGTCAACATTCAAATTGGCATACCAATCCCACACATGAGAAATTTGTAACAATTGCGCATAGAGGAGCGAGTGGTTATGCGCCTGAACATACATTTAATGCCTATGATAAAAGTCATAATGAATTAGGTGCATCATACATAGAAATTGATCTGCAAAGAACGAAAGATGGTCAACTCATAGCGATGCATGATGATTCTGTTGACCGAACAACTAACGGACATGGCAAAGTCAAAGATTTAACACTTGCACAAATTAAAGGTCTTAACGCCGGTGCACGGTTTAATCAATTACATCCTAAAATGGCTAAACCAGAGTATCAAAATGCCAAAGTACCAACCTTAGATGAAATTCTATCAAGATATGGTAAACAAGCTAATTATTATATCGAAACGAAATCACCTAATGTTTACCCAGGAATGGAGGAACAACTTTTACAAACACTTCAAAAGCACGGTTTATTAAATAAGAGCTCATTAAACAATGGTCATATTATGATTCAATCCTTTTCTGAAGATAGTCTGTTAAAAGTGCATCACCAAAATAAGCATATTCCATTAGTTAGATTATTAAAAAAACACCAATTAGAACAATTGACAGATAAAGATTTAAAATATATCCGAAGTTACGCAACATGTATTAGTCCAGAATATACTGATCTAAATGAATCTAACACTGTTTATTTAAAAGATTTAGGTTTTATTATACATCCTTTCACTGTTAATAAAATCTCCGACATGAAACGATTAAATCGTTATGGTATTGACGGAGTCTTCACCAACTATGCAGATAAATATAAACATATATCGCATTAAGCTAATTTCAAACTTCATAGCAAAACTATTAATATTTTTAAAACTTCAACTATGTAAAAAGTTTGTTAATTATTAATATATTTTGAATTGAATATTAAGTCTTTGAGAGTTATTTAATTATTCAGTAAATTCTATTTCTCATATTTAAAAATATTGCCATGATAGTAGTAACACTCAAATTGAAAGGATGTTATTACTTTGAAATTAAATAAATGGGTATCTGTCGGAGTTGCAACAATCACTTTATCTATGCTAAGTGTCAGTACACCAGCACTTGCAAGCGGAGATGGTCAATCTACTCAAACTTCAGATTCATCTCAAAATCAAACTCAAGCTCAAACACCTAATCATACTAATCAAAGTCATTCACAATGGCAGAAAAATTTAACTGGTGAAGCTCACACGACTATTGCTCATAGAGGAGCGAGTGGTTATGCGCCTGAACATACATTTAATGCCTATGATAAAAGTCATAATGAATTAGGTGCATCATACATAGAAATTGATTTACAAAGAACGAAAGATGGTCACCTCGTTGCTATGCACGATGAAACCGTTAATCGTACTACTAATGGTCATGGACGAGTAGAAGATTATACCTTAGCAGAATTAAAGAAACTCGATGCCGGTAGTTGGTTTAATAAGCAACATCCAGACCTAGCTCAATCTGAATATAACAATGCAAAGGTCCCTACTTTGGATGAGATCTTAAGTCGTTACGGTAAAAATGCTAATTATTATATCGAAACAAAATCTCCTGATGTTTATCCAGGTATGGAAAATCAATTAATTCAAAGTTTAAACAAACACGGTATGTTGACAAATCAATCACTCAAAAATGGTCATGTCATTGTTCAATCCTTTTCTGAACCTAGTTTACAAAAAATGAAACAATTAAATCCTAATATTCCTTTAATCCGTTTATTAGATAAAGGCGAGTTGCCATTCCAAAGTGAATCAGACTTAAAACGTATTAAGTCTTATGCAGTTGGTGTAGGTCCTGAATATACAGATTTAAATGAAAAAAATACTAAGCATTTAAAAGATTTAGGATTCCTTATACATCCATTTACTGTTAATGAAGAAGCAGATATGCAACGTTTAAATAACTATGGTGTTGATGGTGTATTCACTAACTACGCAGATAAGTACAAAAATTTAAACCAAAAATAGCAATAATTATAAATCATTGTGTATACTAACGATAGATTTATATTTAATTTAAGGATTGTGAAAAAAAATGGCAACATCCGAAGATACACTCAATCGTTTTATGAAATACATTGACGATGACCATATTACGACTCGTAAAATGATGGGAGAATATATCATTTACTTTGATAAAACTGTGGTTGGTGGCTTATACGACAATCGTCTATTGATTAAATCTACACCTTCCTCATCAGAAATATTGAAAGATTGTAAAGTGATTTCTCCTTATCCCAATGCCAAGCAAATGATTCACTATCCAAATATTGAAGATAGTGAAACTATATTAAAAGTCGTAAAGCAAGTAAAAAATGATTTAAATTAAACGACAAAAAACATTCACTCAATAATTATTGAGTGAATGTTTTTCTTATATATATAAATGGGTTTAACCAATATTTATAAAGGTTATTATGCCCATCCACGATATCTAGCTGCTTCTGCTGTACGTTTAATACCAACAATATATGCTGCTAAACGCATATCGATTTTTCTGTTTTGTGATAATTCATAAATAGTATCAAAAGCAGTAATTAATTTTTCGCGTAGTTTTTCATTAACTTCTTCTTCAGTCCAGTAATAACCTTGATTGTTTTGAACCCATTCGAAGTATGATACTGTTACGCCTCCTGCACTAGCTAAAACATCGGGTACTAATAAGATGCCACGTTCAGTTAAAATACGTGTTGCTTCTGGTGTAGTTGGTCCGTTTGCAGCTTCTACCACAATACTTGCTTTGATATCATTAGCATTTTCTTCAGTAATTTGGTTTGAAATCGCCGCTGGAACTAAGATATCACAGTCTAATTCAAATAATTCTTTATTTGAGATTGTCTCTTCGAATAAGTTTGTTACAGTACCAAAGCTATCTCTTCTATCTAATAAATAGTCAATATCTAAACCATTAGGGTCATGTAAAGCACCGTAAGCATCTGAAATACCAACTACTTTAGCACCTAAATCATATAAGAATTTAGCTAAGAAACTACCTGCGTTACCAAATCCTTGGATAACAACTTTAGCATCTTTAAGATCCATGCCTTTACGTTTAGCTGCCTGTTCAATTGCAATAACAACACCTAGTGCAGTTGAACGGTCACGTCCTTGTGATCCACCAAGTACAATTGGTTTACCAGTGATAAATCCTGGAGAATTGAATTTATCTAATGCACTGTATTCATCCATCATCCAAGCCATGATTTGTGAGTTAGTAAATACGTCTGGTGCTGGAATATCTTTGTTAGGTCCTACGAATTGTGAAATCGCTCTAACATATCCACGAGATAAACGTTCTACTTCATGGATACTCATTTGACGAGGGTCACAAACGATACCACCTTTACCACCACCGTATGGTAAATTGACAATGCCGCATTTTAATGTCATCCACATTGATAATGCTTTAACTTCTTCTTCGTCAACATCTGGGTGGAAACGCACGCCCCCTTTTGTTGGACCTACTGCATCATTATGCTGTGCACGATAGCCAGTGAATGTTTGAACTGTACCATCATCCATACGCACTGGAATACGTACTTGTAAAAATCTTAGTGGTTCTTTGATTAGGTCGTACATACCATCATCAAAGCCCAATTTATGCAAAGCTTCTTTAATAATTCCTTGAGTAGAAGTCACTAAATTATTATTCTCAGTCATGATCCTTTTCGCCTCTTTTTAACTAATGATTTCGCTTTCATTTATTATTGTAACACAACTTTATCCTTTTTAAAGGGGTTGCAAAATGATTGTTACAACTTTTTGAACTTATTTAAATACTTGTTTAATTTTTTCAATTGCAAGGTCTAATTCTTCTTTAGTAATGACTAGTGGTGGTGCGAATCGAATTACTGTATCATGTGTTTCTTTACATAATAAACCTAATTCTTTTAATGATTCACAGTATGGTCTTGCATTTTCAGTCAATTCAATTCCGATGAATAAGCCACGACCACGTACTTCTTTAATAGAAGGATGTTCAATTTTTTGTAATTCAGATTTGAAGTATTCACCTAATTCTAATGAACGACCAGGTAAGTCTTCATCTACAATAACATCTAGAGCAGCTAATGATACTGCACAAGCTAATGGATTACCGCCAAATGTAGAACCATGTGAACCCGGTGTAAATACATCTAAAACTTCTTTATCAGCTAAGACAACTGAAATTGGCAGTACGCCACCGCCAAGTGCTTTACCTAAAATGTATACATCTGGTTTAACATTATCCCAATCAGTCGCGAATAACTTACCTGAACGGCCTAACCCTGCTTGTATTTCATCAGCTATAAATAAAATATTATGTTCATCACATAATTCTCTAATTGCTTTCAAATAACCTTCTGGTGGCACATTAATACCAGCCTCACCTTGAATGGGTTCCACTAAGATAGCTGCAGTATTATCAGTAATGGCTGCTTTTAATTTTTCTACATCACCAAAATCAATTTTACGGAAACCATCTAATAATGGACCGTATCCTCTTTGATATTCGGCTTCAGATGATAATGACACTGGCGCCATTGTACGACCATGGAAGTTACCATTGAAAGCAATGATTTCTGCTTTATTCGGTTCGATACCTTTCACATCATAAGCCCAACGACGTGCTGCTTTTAATGCTGTTTCAACAGCTTCTGCACCAGTATTCATTGGTAATGCTTTATCTTTTCCAGATAATTCACAAATCTTCTTGTACCATTCACCTAAATTATCGCTATGGAAAGCACGTGATACTAAAGTTACTTTTTCTGCTTGTTCTTTAAGTGCTTGAATAATTTTAGGATGTCTATGGCCTTGGTTTACTGCTGAATATGCAGATAACATATCCATGTATTTATTACCTTCCGGATCAGTCACCCATACACCTTTTGCTTCTGCAATGACAATTGGAAGCGGTACATAGTTATGTGCTCCATAGTGATTTGTTAATTCAATAATTTGTTCTGACTTAGTCATAATATCTCCCCTTTGTTTAATAAATACTAAAGCTAGTTACCAATATCATAACTGATTTCTAGTGGCTCTCAAACAAATTACATTAATATATTTCTAAATTTTCTAATTTTATTAAAATTGCAATTTTTCTATCTCTTATTACAACACCTATTACTTAAAATTCTATGTTTTGAAAGCCCTTACAAATATAATGACACATGCCCACTATGTTGTACAAGTAAAAGTTTAAAAATTCGTCATAATATATCTTTTGGTACTTCAAAAACCTTATAATGACAGCCATTATTAATTTTAAAATTCATCAAAAATTCTATAAAAGCCTATGTAAAAAGCTAGAAAATAATCATCGGTAACTGATATTTTCTAGCTTTAATTATATTATTGATCTTTTCTAGGTAAAGGATAAAAACCATTATTTAATTGTTGCCATAATTTAGGCGGTAAATCATGATTATCTTCACGTTCTGGATCAAAATAACTTATAATTTCAGATTCTCTACCTTCTTTTATCTTACCGACAAAATCATAATCTAGTAGTATCTCGCGCCCTAAAGCCACTAATTCTACGCCAACATCTTCAACTGCATTTAATGCATCATCTGCAGTAAATACTGAGCCTATACCGATTAATGGCATACGCCCGTTAATCCATTTATGAATCAGTTCTAATCTATTTTGTCCTTCATACTGTCCTTCACGTGTTTTAGAATAAATATCCATAATTGATACATGAATATAATCTATATCTTTTTTAGTAATTGCATTAACCAATTCTTCAGTTATATCCATCGTAATACCTGGAGATTCCGCTTCTTCTGGAGATAAACGATATCCAACAATGAAATCATCAGATGCAAATTCTTTTTTCGCTTTAAGTACTTCATCAATGACTGCCATTGGGAATTTCAAATTCTCAGCCCATACATCGTTTCTTCTATTATAATATGGTGAAACAAATTGATGGATTAAATAATGGTTAGCACCATGAATTTCAACACCATCAAACCCTGCTTCTATAACGCGTCGTGTTGCCTCACCGAAATCTTTAATCGTTTGTTCAATTTCTTCTGACGTCATTTCTCTTGCATCATGTTCTTGTTTTTGACCGAAACTTTTTAATGAAATGGGACTTGGAGCAGCTACATCACCATTGGGAGTCAATTCAGGTAATGCTTGAGCCCCACCATGATGAATTTGAACTAGTGCTTTGGCACCATTTTTCTTCATTGATTGTGCAAGTTTTTTAAGTCCTTCCATGTCTGAATCATGCGCTACAGATGGCTGTCCAGGAAATGCCTTACCAAGATCGCTCACATTACTTGCTGCATTAATCGCTAATCCAACATCTTTCGCACGTTTTTCTATATATGTTAATTCGACATCTGAAATTGTGCCATCATCATTAGATGAAATGTGTGTTAAAGGTGCTAAAACAAACCTATTTTTTAATTCAACGCCGTTTGGCAATGTCACACTGTCAAATAATGAATTATATTTGTTATTCATAACTCTACCTCCAGATTAATAATAATGGAGACTATAACACGAAAAAATCTTATGCTCTATTAATTTGCTTATACATGTTTTTAAATGAATGATGATTAAACTTATTAATATGTTTTCTATAAGATGTATATTTGTTAAATTTTATCAAAATAAAAACGATAATATCCATCACAAAATAGATACTATCGTTTTAAATCATCCCTATATTCTTTGTATAAATATAACGAATATAATTACGTCACTTTATTCTTGACGTATAGTACGTTTAGACCGTTTGATCCAGACCGGCAAGCGTTCTTCAAGTGTTTGAAACCCATACTTTTCTGTTTCTTTTATTTCATCTAGCACCGACTGTTTTTCTTTCTTACGTTCATAATTTTTAAAGTAATCATTATCTTTTAAAGACAAGTTGAGTTTACCTTCTTCATCAATCGATAAAATCTTAGCTTTTACCACTTGTCCTTCAGATAGAAATTTCTTCAAGTTATGGACATAATCATCCATGATTTCAGAAATATGGATAAGTCCTTCAGTATGGTCAGGGGCCTCAACAAATGCGCCATACGGTTGAATACCAGTCACACGTACCTTAATATGTTGACCTTCTTTGTAGTGATTATTCAACTTGATAACCCCTTATTTCGTTTTTCTTAACACTATTATCATAGCATAAAACAAATTAATGGACTAACTATAACGTTGAATTTTTTGAATTATTTTGAAATAGACTCTCTGAAACAATTTTCATCCTTATGATGATTATAATAAATTTTTGATAAACTGTTGCACACTTCTATGATGTCAAACATACAAAAACTTCACAATTAAAGTGTGATTTTACTTTAACGTGAAGTTTCTAATCTAGTTTTAATTGAAATTATCATAATTACATTTGACGAATCGTGAAATGCTAACAGTCACCTTATTCGGTAACATCAATAGATTCGATTACTACATCATGTACAGGTTTATCTTGAGGTCCAACTTTCGTATTTGCAATGTCTTCTAATGTTGTTTCACCTTCAACAATTTGACCAAATACAGTATGTTTTTGATCTAACCAAGGCGTACCTCCGTTTTCGCCATATGCTTTGACGATTGGTTCTGGCCAACCACCATCAGCTAATTGACTTAGCATATTTTGTGGTACTTCTTTCATTTGAACAATAAAAAATTGTGAACCGTTTGTATTTGGACCAGCATTAGCCATAGATAGTGCACCGTATAAATTAAATGCTTCTAATGAAAATTCATCTTCGAATGCACCACCATAAATACTTTCACCACCCATACCAGTTGCAGTTGGATCGCCACCTTGCACCATAAAGTCATTGATGACGCGGTGGAAAGTTACACCATCATAGTAACCATTTTTAGCATGTGTAACAAAGTTTTCAACTGTTTTAGGTGCAATGTTAGGGAATAACTTAAATGTCATGTCACCTTTATTTGTATGCATTACAACTTTAATTTCATCTTCTTGTATCTCTTTATTTAACTGCGGATAGTTCGTCATTAAAATTCTCCATTCATGTTATGATATACGTATATATTAACACATTTGAAAGGAAGTAATATAGCATGTTATATCGATTTTCTCATAAGACTGGAAGCTACGGTGTATCAATTAAAGAAGATAACGGTGACGACGTTTTAGTTCAAGTAGAACAAGTGATCAAACACCCTAAACAAGGAGATTTACACAATCCTAATGAATCGACAGGTGTATTTTTCCATGAACGCAAAGCATTAAGCCATTATGAAAAACGATACGCTAAGCGTTCACAATTACGTGATTTTAATGTCGAAAAAATGTCATATGAAGATTCTCTTCAACAAGCCATCACAAATTTAGAGGCGCAATTAAAAGAAAAAAATGACGCACATGCAACTCGTTCATTACAAAATTTAGACCAGCTTAAAGATGATTATTCTATTCAATATAAACAAAAATTTCATTAAAAAATGACGTGTTTCTTCTTATTTAACAGTAATAGAAATTCACTGATTTCAAGCGTTCAGACGTTTTTCAGAATGATATGATTCATGTATAATGAATATCATAAACATTTTTAAAGGAGGACAATTTAATGAGTTTGTTACATATTGCGGTACTATTACCGTTAATATTTGCACTCATTATTCCAATCCTATATCGCTTCTTCAAAAGAATTCACATAGGTTGGTTTGTATTACCTGTCCCCGTCGTCTTATTTATATATTTCTTATCTTTTATTACGACTACTATGTCAGGTAATACCGTAATGAAAACTTTTAAGTGGATGCCACATATCGGTATGAATTTTAACCTTTATGTTGATGGTTTAGGGTTGTTATTCAGTTTACTGATTACTGGTGTCGGCAGTTTAGTTGTCTTATACTCCATTGGTTATTTAAACCAATCAGAACAATTAGGGAATTTTTACTGTTATTTATTACTTTTCATGGGTGCAATGTTAGGCGTTGTTCTTTCAGATAATCTTATTATCTTATATTTATTCTGGGAGTTAACTTCGTTTTCAAGTTTTTTACTTATCTCATTTTGGAGAGAGAAACAGGCTTCCCTTTATGGGGCTCAAAAGTCGTTAATCATCACAGTTTTTGGAGGACTTAGCCTTTTAGGAGGTATCATTTTACTTTCTGTTGCATCAGATTCATTTAGTTTACATTATATTATTCAACATGTAGCAGAAATACAAAACAGTCCGTTCTTTATCCTAGCTATGATATTCATTTTAATTGGTGCTTTTACTAAATCAGCTCAAGTACCTTTTTACATATGGTTACCGGATGCAATGGAAGCACCAACGCCTGTTAGTGCTTATTTACATTCAGCAACAATGGTTAAAGCTGGTTTATATTTAATAGCAAGAATGACACCCATTTTTGCCGTATCACAAGGTTGGATTTGGACAGTGACATTAGTTGGGCTAATCACTTTATTTTGGGCCTCTTTAAACGCTACAAAACAACAAGATTTAAAAGGCATACTAGCCTTTTCAACTGTGTCACAACTTGGAATGATTATGTCTATGTTAGGTATGGGCGCAGTTAGCTATCATTTTGAAGGTCAAGATAGTCAACTTTATGTTGCCGCCTTTACTGCAGCTGCGTTTCACTTAATTAATCATGCCACGTTTAAAGGTGCGTTATTCATGATTACTGGTGCTGTTGACCATAGTACCGGAACACGTGATATTAAGAAATTAGGTGGTTTATTAACTATTATGCCTATATCGTTCACAATCACCGTTATTACTTCATTAAGTATGGCAGGCGTACCACCTTTTAATGGCTTTCTATCTAAAGAGAAATTCTTAGAAGCAGTCATTGAGTTAACACACGCACATGTGATGAGTCTTAATACATTAGGCGTCATCTTCCCAATACTTGCAATTGTCGGAAGTATTTTTACATTTGTCTATTCAATTAAATTTATAATGCATATATTCTTTGGAGAATATAAACCTAATCAATTACCACAACAAGCTCATGAAGCTTCTATATTAATGCTTATTTCACCATCAATATTAGCTATATTAGTTATTATTTTGGGTTTATTCCCAGGAATATTGACACAATCTATTATTGAACCAGCGACAACATCAATGAGTCAAACGACTCAAGTAAATGCCGAGTTCCATTTATTCCACGGTATAACACCTGCATTTATGACTACAATTGGTATCTATATCGTCGGTATTATACTCATCATAACGTTTGCTTATTGGATTAAATTATTACAGTCACAACCTAATCAACTGACACTTAATTATTGGTACGATCGTACTGGTAAAATAATGCCAACGTATTCTAAAAATATGACAAATAGCTATGTAACTGAATCTTCTCGAAATAATCTTGTGATTATCTTTGGTTTATTAATTTTATTAACTACAGTTATTTTATTAAGCGTGCCATTCACAATTAATTTTAAAGATGTCAGTCACATTAGAATATTTGAAGTAGGTATTATTGTATTGCTTGTCATTGCCTCGTTCTTAATTATCTTTGCTAAATCTCGTTTATTTAGCATTATTATGTTAAGTGCTGTCGGTTATTCTGTTTCAGTGTTGTTTATATTCTTTAAGGCACCTGACCTAGCGTTAACACAATTTGTCGTAGAATCAATTTCTACCGCGTTATTTTTACTATGTTTCTATTTCTTGCCTAACCTTAACCGTTACAACGAAACACGATCATTTAAAGTTACAAATGCTTTAATTTCTGCTGGAGTTGGTCTTGTTGTTACAATCTTAGGGCTAATTGCGTATGGTAATAGACATTTCGAATCAATCACTCACTATTATCAAAATCATGTTTACGATCTTGCTTCAGGTAAAAACATGGTTAATGTTATTTTAGTGGATTTCCGTGGCATGGATACTTTATTCGAATCATCAGTATTAGGTATCGCAGGTTTAGGTATTTATACAATGATTAAATTACGTATGAAACATCAACATCGTTCAGAAACAAGTGAGGTGAAACGTCATGAACAGACAGAAAAATGATTTGATGTTCCAATATACAGCAGTCATCATTTTCTTCATGGTTATGATGTTCGGTTTTTCACTATTTCTAGCAGGTCACTATACACCAGGTGGCGGTTTCGTTGGAGGTTTATTATTCTCAAGCGCCTTGGTTGTGATTGCTATTGCTTTTGATATCAAGACAATGAGACGTATTTTTCCAATAGATTTTAAAATATTAATTGGTATCGGATTATTATTTTGCGTTGGTACTCCAATGGCAAGTTGGTTTATGTCCAACAACTTTTTTACACATGTCACATTTGACATACCTATTCCAATGCTAGCGCCCATGCATATGACTACCGCTGTATTCTTTGATTTCGGTGTCTTATGTGCCGTAGTTGGAACTGTAATGACTATTATTTTATCGATTGGAGAGAACGAATAGTGGAAATTATAATGATATTTGTTAGTGGTATCCTCACAGCAATCAGCGTCTATCTCGTTTTGTCTAAGAGTTTGATACGAATCATTATGGGGACGACACTACTAACACACGCAGCAAATTTATTTCTAATAACTATGGGCGGATTAAAACATGGCAAAGCACCTATTTATGAAAAAGGTACGCAAAGCTATGTTGATCCAATCCCACAAGCACTGATATTAACAGCCATCGTTATCGCTTTTGCTACTACTGCTTTCTTTTTAGTTTTAGCATTTAGAACTTATAAAGAACTTGGTACAGATAACGTTGAAAGTATGAAAGGAGTTCCAGAAGATGTCAGAGAGTAATATGTTAGCTCTAACTTTAGTTGTACCAATTCTGACGGCAATATTACTCGTCTTCATTGGAAAAAGACCGCATATCAAACGTTATGTCGCATTAGCAGGTACAATGATTACATTAATTATTGCAATACTTAATTTAAAAAATGTCTTACAAGACGGACCTATTAAATTAGAATTAGGTTCATGGAAAGCACCATATAGTATCGTTTTTGTATTAGATATTTTTAGTGCCCTATTGATTATTACGAGTATTATCATTACCGCACTCATTATTTTATATTCATATCAATCTATTGGTGTTGAAAGAGAAACGTTTTATTATTATTTTTCTATTATGTTTATGCTTATTGGTATCATCGGTGCATTTACAACAGGTGATATTTTTAACTTATTCGTATTCTTTGAAGTATTCTTAATGTCATCCTACTGTTTATTAGTTATTGGTACGACAAAGATTCAATTACAAGAAACGATTAAGTATATTCTAGTCAATGTTGTATCGTCATCATTCTTTGTTATGGGTGTAGCAATACTATACTCTGTAGTAGGCACATTAAATTTAGCGCATATTAGTCAACGTTTAAATGATTTATCAACACATGAAAGTGGCTTAGTAAACATTGTATTTATATTATTTATATTTGTCTTTGCTACAAAAGCTGGTGTCTTCCCTATGTATGTTTGGTTACCAGGCGCATACTATGCTCCACCTTTCGCTATTATTGCATTCTTCGGTGCGTTATTAACGAAAGTCGGTGTTTATGCAATTGCTAGAACTTTAAGCTTATTCTTTAACAATACAGTAAGTTTTTCTCACTATGTCATTTTATTCCTAGCTATTATGACGATTATATTTGGTTGTGTAGGCGCAATAGCATACTACGATACGAAGAAAATCATTCTATACAATATTATGATTGCTGTTGGCGTTATTTTAGTTGGCGTAGCTATGATGAATGAAGCAGGTATGATAGGTGCTATTTATTACACTATTCATGATATGTTGGTAAAAGCATCACTATTCTTACTCATTGGAGTCATGTATAAAATCACTAAAACTACTGATTTACGTCAGTTTGGTGGTTTAATTAAACAATATCCAGTACTAGGTTGGACCTTTTTCATTGCTGCTTTAAGTCTTGCCGGAATTCCACCTTTAAGTGGTTTTTATGGAAAGCTATATATTGTACAAGCTACATTTGAAAAAGGCTTTTACATCACTGGTATCGTTGTCTTATTATCAAGTTTAGTTGTCTTATATTCAGTCATAAGAATTTTCTTAAAAGGATTTTTCGGAGAACCGAAAGGGTATGACATCACAACTAAAGCAAATACGTTTGGTATGACTACCGTATCTATTGTAGCTGTGATTATTACTGTGATATTCGGTTTATCAGCAGATGTGTTATACCCTATCATTAAAGAAGGCGCAACAACATTCTACGATCCAACTGTTTATATCAATAGCGTATTGGGGGGTAAATCATAATGGCAGTCCAAATTGTTATCAATTTATTAGTCTCAATCATTTGGTTACTAATTTCTGATAGTTATACACTTAACAATTTCGTATTAGGCTATCTATTTGGTCTCATTTTAGTTTACCTACTCCACCGTGTGATGCCTGGTAAGTTTTATCTAGTACGTATTTATAGAATGATTAAATTAGTTTTCATTTTCTTATTAGAATTGATTAAGGCAAATTTAGATGTGTTGAAAATTATTTTAAAACCACATATTTCAAATAAACCTGGATTTTTTGTCTATCACACAGATTTGAAAACGGATTGGCAAATAGTACTACTTTCTAATCTCATTACACTAACACCAGGTACTGTCGTACTTGGCATTAGCGATGACCGTACGAAAATTTATATCCATGCCATTGACTTTAGTACAACTGAAGAAGAAACAGAAGGTATCAAATCTTCATTAGAAAAAGTAGTTAGAGAGGTGGGCGAACAATAATGATTACCAAAACATTAATAATTATTGCATTAGTCATTGTCGTATTATCGATGCTAGCAATGTTAGTTAGAGTTATTTTAGGCCCCTCTCTAGCCGACAGAGTGGTTGCCTTAGATGCAATGGGACTACAGTTGATGGCAGTCATTGCTCTTTTTAGTATTTTAATGGATATCAAATATATGATTGTGGTTATCCTACTAGTTGGTATTTTAGCCTTTTTAGGTACTGCTGTATTTTCAAAATTCATGGATAAAGGTAAGGTGATTGAACATGATCGAAACCATCATCATTAGTATTTCAATTATCTTAATTATGATTGGTGCACTCATTAGTGCAGTAGCAGCTATTGGATTATTGAGACTTGAAGATGTTTATTCACGTGCACATGCCGCAGGAAAAGCATCTACTTTAGGTGCAATGAGTTTGTTATTTGGGGCCTTTTTATACTTTATTGTCAAAGATGGTTATACAAATATGCAGTTGATTATAGGTATTATCTTTGTTCTTATCACTGGTCCACTTTCAAGTCATATGATTATGAAAGCAGCCTACAATATTAAAACACCGTACAGTAAAAATACTAAACTAGATGAAATCAAAGACGATTTAAAAGATAAAAAATTATAGAAACAAAAAGCCAACCGAGATGTTATGCATCAACCGGTTGGCTTTTTTATTAGTAATCAATTTATGAGTTATCGTTATTGACTATATCTATTTCAAATCCTAAATCTTCTAACATGTCGTAATCCAATTGATTGGGTTGTCCCCCAGTAATTAAATAGTCTCCAACAAAAATTGAATTAGCAGCTTGTAAGGCTAAGGGCTGTAGTGACCTTAAATTCACCTCTCGTCCACCTGCTATTCTTATTTCCTTAGACGGATTGATTAATCTAAACATCGCAATAATTCTTAAACACTTGATTGGATTTAACTCATCCATATCTCCAAATTTAGTACCTTTAATCGGGTGTAAAAAATTAATAGGTATACTATCAGCATCAATCTTTTTTAATGCTAAGGCCATATCAATGATATCTTCATTTGATTCTCCCATACCACATATTACACCTGAACAAGGTGATATATGATGTCGTTTCATAATCTCAACTGTATTAACACGATCTCTATACGTATGCGTTGTCACTACATTGTCGTGGTATCGTTCGCTCGTATTAAGGTTATGATTATAACGATCGACACCAGCATTTTTTAACCGTTCAGCTTGTTCTTCATTTGTTAATCCTAGACACGCACAAATTTTTAATTGAGGATGGATACTTTTAATTTCTTCTACTGTATCACAAATATGTGTAACTTCTTTATCACTTGGACCACGGCCACTCATCACAATGCAATATGTTCCAATTTGATGTTCTTGCGCTACATTGGCACCATCTTTTATCTGTTCTTTATCAACCAAACGATATCTTTGTTTTTGCTTTATTTCTCTAGATTGACCACAATAGCCACAGTCTTCAGGACAAATACCACTTTTAGCATTTAATATCATATTTAATTTAACACGTTTCCCATAGTAATGCTTTCTAATGTTATACGCTTCATGTAATAAATCAAATGTATCAAAATGTTCATCTTCAAATATATGTATCCACTCTTCTTTAGAAAGATGCTCATTGTTTAAAATTCGTTCTGATAATGTCATCAGAAATCCCCCTCCTACAAAAAGTAATCATTTAATATATCTAAAATCATCAACTTATTTTAGTATAATGTAAACTTTTCACAATTTAAAGTTTACATTTAGTTTAATGAGGCATACACCACTTTTATTTGAAAATTGTATTCATACTGAGAATATGCTACAATTTTATAAATCGAAATAATTACGTTTTATAACAATTAGGAAAGAGTTGATAGTATGCATTGGACAATTATTGGTGGTGGCATTCAAGGGACAACGATAGCTTTAAAATTAAGACAGGCTGGTTTAGACGCTAAAGATTTAACGATTATTGATCCTTATCGTACATTGTGCGAACAATTTAATAGTTATACACATCGTATTAGTATGCCTTTTTTAAGATCACCTTTTGTACACCATATACACCCAAAACCATTTCATTTAAAACAATATGCTAAATTAAATCAGTATACAGGTGCTACTTATGGACCTTATAAACGTCCTCAACGCGATATGTTCATGCATCATACCCATGAACTCATCCATCAATATCGCTTGAATGAAAGTCATATACGAGGTTCAGTAAAGCATATACATCGCAATCATCAACAACAATGGGAATTAGAATTAAATGATGGTCGAATAATGTCAACGCAGTATTTAATTATTGCTCATGGTTGTAATCATCGTGCCTACATTCCAGAAATGTTTCAACAGCAACCTGATATTCAACATATTTTTGATGAAGAAGAATCACAAATTAAAGAACAACAAACATCTCATGTTGTAGGTAGTGGTATATCTGCTGCGCATTTAGTACTAAAATTAATTAATAATGATGACAGTAAAACAATACATTTATGGCTTAATAAAGATATTGAAATTCATGACTTTGACGCTGATCCAGGATGGTTAGGTCCCAAGAATATGAACACATTCTTAAATATTGATTCTTCTGAAGAACGAATGCGTATTATACAAACAGAACGTCATAAAGGTTCGATGCCTCATGAATTATACCTACGATTAAAGAAAAAGATGAGCCAAGGTCGTTTAATCATTCATAAAAATGAGATTGAAGATATTAAAAATCATCATATCATTACGTCAAATGGCAATATGTATTATGATCATATCTTGTTGGCTACAGGTTTTGAAAATACTGTAATGTCACAACCTATGATTCAAGATTTAGTTTTACAATGCAACGCCCCGATTACGCAATGTGGTTTTCCAGACATAACACATGAACTAGAATGGTTACCTCATTTATTCGTAGCAGGAGGCTTAGCTGATTTAGAACTAGGGCCTTTTGGTAGAAACATTATGGGTGGTAGAGAGGCATCAGAAAGAATTTACCAAGCATTTATTCGTCTACAAAAACAACTCGCATCATAAAATAAATAAAAGCTACCGCTTCAAAACGAAACGGTAGCTTTTATTTATTTCAAGGCTTTAATAGCCATTGTTCCTCGCATTATACTGATTAACTGATTATTGTCATCTTTAATTTCAACATTCCATACTTGTGTTGATTTGCCTTGATGAATAATGGTGGCAATTGCAATGACTTTACCTTCTTTAACAGAATGAATATGATTGGCATTCATCTCTAAACCTAATGGAATATATTTAGAAGTATCAATTAAGTTTGCTGCACCTAACGAGCATGCAGTTTCACCTAAAGCTAAACTTGCGCCACCATGTAGATAACCAAATGGTTGTTTCACTTTATCTGTTACTGGCATTGAAATGACAACTTTACCTTCTTCTTCAATTTCAACATTCATTTCAAATGTTTCTAATAAATTGGTCAACCTAACACTCCTCTTTTTATACTATAATACCATGGCTGCAATCGTACCAAAAATAATTAATGGGATATTGTAGAATAAAAAGTTTGGGATACAAGTATCTCTAATATGATCGTGTTGACCATCCATATTTAATCCTGCCGTAGGTCCTAATGTAGAATCACTTGCAGGTGAACCTGAATCACCTAAGGCACTAGCTGTACCAATTAACGCTATTAATGCCATTGTATCTAAACCAATAGATGCACCAAATGGAATAAACAATGAGGCGATAATCGGTATAGTTGCAAATGAAGAACCTATGCCTAACGTCACAATCAATCCGATAATGTACATCACTACAATACTAATTAACTTGTGGTCTCCAGTGATACTAGTTAAACTTTTAACTAAACTATCAATATCTCCAGTAGCATTCATAACACCAGCAAAACCATTGGCCGTTAAAATAACCACTCCAATATAGGCCATGATTTTAATACCATCGACAAATTGCTCGTCTAATTCATACCAACTATATGCACGTGATACGAAGAAAACAAGTACACCTGCTAAGGCACCAAAAATCATTGAATCTGTTAATGTTTGTACTATAAATGTCGCTAAAATGGCAATGACAGTTACGACTAATATATATGGTTTTAGTTCAGTAACAGTTGCTCTATCATTAATATTTCTTTCTTCATACTTTCTAGGCTTACGATAGTATATTAGTCCTAAAATCAGACCTACAATATAGCCCATTGAAGGAATAAGCATTGCTTTCCAAATCATATTAAATTCGATAGGATGGTGCGCCTTTTGGAACCCACTTTGAATAATTTGGTGGAATATTTGACCAAATCCATATGGTAGTAATACATATGGCCAACATAAACCAAATCCAATAACTAAACCAATCAAACGTCTATCCATATTTAAATCATTGAATAGACTTAATAATGGCGGTATTACAATTGGAATAAATGCTATATGTACAGGTATCAAGTTCTGACTCATAATACTCATTGCTAAAAGCGCAATGATAATAATCACTTTCACTTTAATTCTTGAAAGTCGACTATTTTCAGAGTGAATGGCCTTAATAATTTTACCAACTAAGTAATCGGTAATACCACTATAGGAAATTAAAGCAGCAAATCCCCCTAATAATGCATAACTCAGTGCGACTTCAGCACCATCAACTATATTTTTACCAAATATATTAATGACTTTTTCAAGGCTCATGCCTGATAGCATACCACCAACTAAAGCACTGATAAATAAACTAATGACAACATTCAACCTACATAAACATAAAATAATCATTAAAATAACAGCAATCACTACTGCATTAATCATACGCAAAACCATCCTTTACTACTCTATCGAACTAAAGTATTTATGCATAATATCATAGCAACTCAATATTATAAAGTCAATACGAAATTGAAATCTGGTTTAAATAACCCTTTCAAAAAATAAAAAAGGAAGCGCTAAGGCGCTTCCTTTAATAACTATAGTGATTTTAACCATTCAACAATCGTTGGAATCATATATCCTGTTGGGCCTTTCGGACCTTTATGTGACATTTTATTTGTCGTTGCCGGACCTGCAATATCAAAGTGCAAATGAGGCACTGAACCACTAAAATGACTAATAAATGAAGCGGCAAATAAGGCTTTACCTTGTCCATTTGTATGGTTGACTAAGTCGGCGACATCACTATTTTTAATTAACTGTCTTTCTGTATTAGTGATAGGTAGTTCAAACACTTGTTCATCAACAGTTTTAGAAATGGTTAAAATTGTATTTAATTGTTCTCTGGCATTTGATTCGAACGCTGCTGCCTTATCTTCACCCAGAGCTACAATTGCTGCACCTGTTAATGTAGCAAAATCTAAAATAACTTGAGGCTGAAATTGAGTTGCATATGCAACAGCATCACCTAATACTAAACGACCTTCAGCATCTGTATTGAGTACTTCAACTGTTTCACCACTTAAAGCGGTATAAACGTCATCTGGCTTCATTGCCTTGTCATTAATCATATTTTCAGCAGAAGCTATGATACCTATAATATTAATGGGTAACGCTAATTGACGAGCAACCTCAATCATTGCAACAACATTTGCAGCGCCACACATATCAAATTTCATCGTTTGCATTCCTGTTTTACTTTTAATACTGTAACCACCTGAGTCATAGGTAATACCTTTTCCTACTAAAACAATTGGCTTCTCATTATTACGACCACCTTCATATCGCATCGTTATAACTCTAGGTTCGTGCATTGATCCTTTTCCTACTGCATGTATCAATCCAAATCCTTCTGATTGTATTGACTGACCATCTTTAATATCTACCTTCACAGATGAGTCTTTAAAACGTTGTAAGACAAGCTCAGCAAAATATTGTGGTGTTAATAGATTAGGAGGTATTTGACTAAATTCACGCGCTAAATTAATTGCTTCTCCTATCGTTCTACCTTCTTGTATGTTAGTTTCAATTTTCTCAAGGTCACGGTCAACATTTACGTATAAATCAGGTTGATAAGGTGCACGCTTATCAGATTTATAATTGTCAAACTGATAAATGGCTTGTTCACTTTGTAAACCTAGCGTTTTAGTCACTACATCCTCTTCTATATGTGGACTTAAAAATGAGGTTAGTAACAATTCTGCTTCTGTGATATGTTCTTGTTTTAAAAACTGAAACACATTTCCCCAAATGATTAAATAATCAGCATAAGTTAATTCTTTAACATTACCTAATCCAACAGTAACAAGACGTTTAGGTTGTTGTTGAATATAGATTATTGACGTCGCTAGTTTTCCAATTGCCCCCTGTATAATATGATTTTTCTTTAATACATTTAAGTCATCTATTAATGATTGTTCATGATACACAATATCTTTTAATTGATTCATATGTTCAGGAACACCAATAATTAATGTTTGCATGTCATCTTGATTAGTAGAATTAATATGTATATTCATAATACGATCTCCTTTTGATAACTAATTCAAATCAACTACCTTTATAAGTGATACTCTTTAAAGCCACTCTTTATATAGTCGTAAAAACTATTATTTATATATAAGCATACAAAAAAGCCTCCAAACTTTTAAGTAAGGAGGCTTCATTTATCATAAAAAGTTAGAATTTACCTTTTTTGAATGCAAGACCTACGCCACCGATTTTAAATACGGCACGAGTGTCGATAACTTTCTTCATGAATGCAGCTTTTTTACCAGTAATATCTTTACCGTAAACAATACCTACACCATCATGAGAACCTAATGAACATACTGTACCACGATCAACATATTCAAATTCTTCTTTAGCTTCGCCATTTAAGATATGTTTGATGTTTTTAGCAACATGTTCACCTTGTTGCATTGCGATTTGAGCTGTTGTTGGTAATGGACGTTCTTCACCAGCTGGGATGAATGCAGAAACATCACCGATAACAAAGATATCATCATGACCTGCAATAGTAAGGTCTTGATTAGTTACAATACGGCCACGTTTAACGCCTTCAAATGATTCTTCCATTAAGTGGCTACCACGTACACCTGCAGTCCATACTGATGTACCTGCTTCTAATTGTTGTTTTTCACCATTTACTTCTACTACGAAACCTTTTTCGTTACAAGCAACGATTGGTGTAGCAATTTTAAATTCTACGCCACGGTTTTCTAGGTAGTTTACAGCATGGTTAACTAAGTCATCTGAGAACATTGGTAACATTTTAGGTGCTGCTTCAACACAAGTGATTTTCACTTTGTTTTGGTCAATACCATATTTGCTACATAATTCAGGAATTCGATCAGTTAATTCACCTAAGAATTCGATACCAGTAAATCCAGCACCACCAACTAAGATTGATAAATCTTTGTCGTCTTTCTCTTTAGAAGCTGCATAATTAGCGAATTTATCTTCGATATGACGAGATAATTGACGCGTAGTTAAAACATTTTCAATTTGGAAAGCGTGATCTTTCATTCCGTCAATACCAAATGTTTCACTAACAAATCCTAATGCTACAACTAAGATATCGAAATCATAGATGCCTTTGTCAGTTTCTACTTTTTTAGCATTACGGTCGATTTTAGTAACTTCCGCAGTTACGAAGTTCACTTTGTCTTTTTTCAATACACTTTCAACTGGGTATAATAAATCTTCATAATTAATTGTACCTGCTGAAGCTTCATGTAACCAAGTTGCTTCGTAATGATAATCATTTTTGTTAATTAGAGTGATTTCCGCTTCTTCTGCAGAAAGTTCTTTTTGTAATTTAGTAACAGTTTGTAAACCTGCATAACCCGCACCTAAAACTAATACTTTTTTACGTTCTTGAGCCATTGTTTTCACCTAAGCTTTCATAATATTTTAACTCCAGTGTAACATACTTAAAAATACACGAACTTTAATTAAAGTCTTGCTTTTTAACCACGTCAACACAGTAATTATTACGTCTTTTTTCTTTAAGCTATATCTCGTGAAGTTCACAGAAAAGACAATATTTAATCCAAGTTTAATTCTATAGCTTTTACACAATATTTTCAAGCGACAATAGTCTACTTTGTGAAAAATTTAATTTATTGGATTAAAACCGTCATATCGCCTAGCAATCTTCTGGATTACCTGCAACTTTTGCAGTTCTAAATGAACTACCGCAACCACATGAAGCAATAGCATTTGGATTATCAATTTGGAATCCGCCACCCATTAGTGATTGTTTAAAATCGATTGTAGTACCGTTTAACACTGGGGCATCATGTTTATCTACTAATACTTTCAAACCAAAGAATTCTAATACTTCATCGTTTTCACCTGGTTCAGCTTCTGCTGACATACCATAAGTCAATCCTGTGCATCCACCACCATTGACTTTAATTTTAAGATAACCATCAGGCATATCATTACTTTCTAACATATCTTTTACTTCATATGCTGCCGCTTCAGTTAAAATAACTGTTTGCATTGCCATAACCTCCTATAATAAATTCGTAAAATCATTTTCTTCTATATGTTTATATATATTATTTAACAAATCGTCCGGTGTATCTCCTTCAACAATATCACCATCGACCAGTGCATACAAGCCGTCGGAGCATATACCACAATTTTGTAAGCATCCGTATTCTAATACATCTACATCGGGATCATTTTCTAACTTTTCATAAACTACATCTCCACCTTTAGCCATATTGGAAATGCAGAATTCAACTAACGGAAACATACGACACCCTCTCTATTACAATAGTTATAATATTATAACAAACAACAAGTTAATATGACTATCATTGAGCTTAAAATGTTAAAAATAGAAAAATTTGCTAATAAAACAATTTATTCTATTTAATTCGATATATATTTGTAGTCAATTTGAAAAACCGATATAATAATCATATAAATACATAGTCATATAAGATAAGATGGTTAAAGTTTTGTTCATTTCCATCATTTTTTTGGGCAAAAATGCTTAATATGACATTAGTCTGAAGGGCAATATTGAAATTAATGCTCTTATTTATAACATGATTTTTTAGGATAAAGGGGTATACTAAAATGAAAAACATTGTTTTATTAGGCGGGGGTTACGGTAATATGCGTATTATGTCTCGTATATTGCCTAATGCATTACCAGAAGGATACAGGTTAACTCTTATTGACCGTATGCCATTCCATGGTTTAAAACCAGAATTTTATGCACTAGCTGCTGGTACAAAATCAGATAAAGATGTACGTATGTCATTTCCAAATGATGCTAATATCAATACAGTTTATGGGGAAATTAATGATATTAATTTAGATGAGCAAATCATCTCAGTTGGCAATTCAAAAGTGGATTATGATGAGTTAGTTATCGGCTTAGGTTGTGAAGATAAATATCATAACGTTCCAGGTGCAGATACGTATACACACAGTATTCAAACCCTTTCGAAGGCACGTGATACTTTTCATAGTATTAGTGAATTACCTAAAGGTGCTAAAGTTGCTATTGTTGGTGCTGGGTTGAGTGGTATTGAATTAGCTAGTGAATTACGTGAAAGTCGTGCAGATTTAGAAATATTACTATACGATCGTGGCCCACGAATATTACGAAATTTCCCGGAAAAACTTAGTAACTATATTTCAAAATGGTTCTCTAAACACGATGTTACTGTAGTGCCAAACTCAGTCATTGATAAAGTTGAACCTGGACAAATCTTTAATAATGGTGTTCCTGAAAATGTCGATTTAGTCGTTTGGACTGCTGGTATTCAACCAGTTGAAGTAGTAAGAAACTTACCTATAGATATCAACAATAACGGCCGTGTCATTTTAAATCAGTATCACCAAATTCCTACTTATCCAAATGTTTATGTTGTTGGAGACTGTGCAGATTTACCACATGCGCCTAGTGCTCAATTAGCAGAATTACAAGGTGAACAAATCGCTGACGTCATGAAAAAGCAATGGAATAATGAACCATTACCTGAAAAAATGCCAGAACTTAAAGTACAAGGTTTCTTAGGCTCTCTAGGTGATAAACAAGGATTTGCATATATTATGGATAGAACTGTTACGGGACGTCTCGCTTCTATCTTAAAATCAGGTGTCCTGTGGTTATATAAATATCATAATGGCTAAAATAAACACAAGGGACAGTGAAATCATTTCAATTGGTTTCACCGTCCCTATTTTTAATATCCTATGATATCTTTCCATATTTAAAAATGTTGATCTACAAATTGAGTAATCTTCTTCGTTTGAATATAACCATCTGCTACATATTCATCGTTCATTGTGATCAAAGGATAAAATAATTCATCTTCTTGAATACGTTCAATAAATTGTTGATCGTGATCTGTTAAATTTTCTGTATCCTTTTCAATATCAATATAAGTAAATTCAAAATGATGTTGTGGAAATTTTCTTTTTAATAATGGTTGTATCCATTCAAATGTATCTTTTGATGTCGGTGCATTCACACAACTCGCACATACCACATCTGCCCCATAAACAACAACACTTACTTTAGTCATTGAAATCCCTCGTTTTGATTTATAGATTTTTCTTTCTTAATCTATTATAATGTACTAATAATGATAATGAAATAATTTACTTGAAAGGAGACATATCTCATGCCTACTGAGAATGCGACAATGTTTGATCAAGTAGCTGAAGTAATAGAACGTTTACGTCCATTTTTATTACGTGATGGTGGCGACTGTACGTTAGTTGATGTTGAAGACGGCATCGTTAAATTACAATTACATGGTGCTTGTGGTACTTGCCCGAGCTCAACAATAACATTAAAAGCTGGTATTGAACGTGCGTTACACGAAGAAGTACCTGGCGTTATCGAAGTTGAACAAGTATTCTAATGTTTTTCGTTAGTGAAATATAAAGATATAATATAAAATGATTGATTTCGTTTTATCCCATCAACGGATGATTAATCCATTGATGGGTATTTTTGTATTATTTTGCATTGTTTATTCTTCATATCGACATTGAAATAATTCAATCAAAGCATTTAAATTATTATCTTGATATTTATCTTTATGCTTTATGAGATAAAAATTTCGAAAGACGTCTAACTTAACAGCACCTAAAACATTATGATGTTCTTCGTCTAATACAGATTTAGAAATCACAGTAAATCCCTTTCCAGCTTTTACCATATCAACGATAACTTGATTACTATTAATTTCCACTAAATATGGATGTAATGATAAGTTAGTTAGCCCAATTTCTTGATAAATTCTTGTACCTGATCCTTGTTCTCGAACAAAGCAAATTTGTTTCTCATTAAAGCCTACTTTTTGATTGTAAATTAACACCATTTCATCTTGTGCTATGCATGCTAAATCAATGGTATTGTCTTGAATTTCTCTTTCTACAATTCCAATGTCTACAACGTTGTGTTTAACATTATTTAATACCGTATCTGAATTGGTTAAATAAGCATTTACATGTAATTCTGGATATTGGTTAGCCATTTCTATTAATTTTTGTGATAAATATTGCTCACCATATGTATAACTACTGCCTAAAGATAGTTCACCCGCTACTTCTTTTCTATCATTCTTTAAATTTTGCCAAAGTTCCTGCTCTATATTTTCACGTTGCAGTGCATATTTTAAAATCTTCTCTCCATCTGATGTTAGGCGGATAGATGGTCTAGTAAATTCAAAAATTTTAACATTATACATAGTTTCAAGTCGTTTAATGTCACGGCTAATAGATGGCTGTGAGGTGTACAGACGCTCTGCTGCCTTTGTAAAATTCGATGTCTTAACAACTTCTATTAATACTTTATATGGATCCATAGATATTCCCCTTTTAAAATTCCATTTTCATCATATCGTTTTCGTTATATATACTATATCAAAGATTTATTTAACGTTATAACATTGCAATGCTAAACTTTCTCGTATGGGAGGAACGTCATATGATTCAACAGAAGCATAAAAATTTTATCATGGGTATCTTATTTACATTTGGCATTGCGATGTTAAGTCTTGCTTTATCTAAATTACCTATACTCACACATGTCGGTAGCTTATCTATTGCAATACTTATTGCAATATTATACCGCCACTTTAAAGGTTATCCAGATCAATACAAAGTTGGTATAACATTTTCATCTAAACGCCTATTGAAAATTGCTATCGTCTTTTACGGTCTCAAGTTGAATATCGATGAAATCTTAGGACATAGTGGCCCACTGTTAATAATGGATGCAGGAATAATCATCTTTAGCATTGTTATGACATATGCCTTAAGTCGTTTGTTTAAAGCTGAGACGTCAATTACTACTCTATTAGGTGTCGGTACTGGTATTTGTGGGGCAGCAGCTATAGCGGCTATTGCACCTGTAATAAAATCTAAGGATAAAGATATTGCCATTAGTGTTGGTATTATCGCATTAGTCGGCACTGTCTTTTCATTATTTTATACTTTAATCTATTCAATTGTTCATATGTCATCTATCCATTTTGGTATTTGGTCTGGTACAAGTTTACATGAAATTGCTCAAGTTGTTTTAGCCGGAAATTATGCTGGTATTGATTCATTAAAAATTGCTTTATTAGCTAAATTAGGACGGGTATTTCTACTAATACCTGTGATTATCATTTTTATACTGTGCGTTAAATATAAAAATAAGGATAGCGAACAATCACATCGTATCGATTTCCCTTATTTTTTAATTGGTTTTATTGTAATGGCATTAATTAATACATATATTCCACTTCCATCAATTCTAATAAAAGTATTAGAAATCATAACCAATATCTTCTTACTAATGGCGATGGTAGCACTTGGATTAAATGTTTCTTTTAAAGATTTAAAATCTAGAGCATTAAAACCCTTATTCATTATTATTATCGTATCTATTTGCTTATCGATCATAAGTTACTTTGTCACTCAAAACTTATTCTAAAAAACGCCTTTCAAGATATTTATGATGATATTTATCATCATTGATACTTGAAAGGCGTTTATTATTATTTGTTATCTTCTTGATGCTTATGTTTATCTTTGTGATCAACTTTAGGTTGTTTGTCATCGTTCATATGTTTGGCAATTTGTTGGTCAACATAGACCCAACCTTTCCATCCTATATGAACAGCATCGCTAATAACATATTTTTCATAGTCTTTATCTGACATATCATATATTTTACCGCCATTATCAACGACAGTAGAATGTATTTTTTTATAGACTGCTTGACGTCTATCACTATCAATACCAATATGATCGTACCATTTACCATTCGAAGGAATGCTTACATACTGCACATCTGCGCCAGCTTTATTCATTGTTTGAACGAGTAATTTTAAGTCTTGGAACTCAGGAGAGTTAACGTTAAATTCATAATCACGTTTGATTTTACGTTTATTTTCTTTGATTAATTTCCAATATGGATCTCTAATATGATATTGATTAGATTTCGTATTATCTTTACCGATTTCTTCTGCTTTATTTCTCATTTGACTCCATGATGCTTTTTCATCTGTTACAGGATCAACATGAGACAATGGTGGTTTAGTGAAAGAGAATAATGATTTAATTGCTTCAATCTTAATTAATTGATTTTCTTTAAATGCTGAGATGTAATTCCCAGATACATGATTCGGATCTTTCGCAACTTGTTTTAAATAATCTTTATTATGAACATGTGGGAATTGTAACAAACGTTTAGCAAAACGTTGTTTCAAATCTTCCGGCATATCCTTTTGATTAAACATTTGGTTAATTTGTGTTTGTGACATACGTGCATCAAAGTTTTGGTTAGTTAATCCATGATTAGTAAACCATTGTGGTGAGATAATAAAAGTTAATTTTTTACCTTTTAAATTATCATATTGAGACGCAAGTTCCACTGCATTAATCAAATCTGTTGATCCACCAGTACCTAATAGAAATACATTTTTGTCAGAATTATGTTTATTCAATGCAATTGCTGGATTGAATGGATCATCTTTACCTAATTCACTAGAACCATAAATAGGATAGTATTTATCTGACTTATAAAGTTGATTTTGAATGAGCGTGCCTTTTAATACTTGATCTGTTAATGAAATTCTATTATTAGCAAGCGTTTTATCAGATATTAATCCTGTAAACAACTGTGCTGGTAACAGGACGAATATGATAAAAATAACGCCACTAATTAGAATTGGTAAAAAAGGTTTTAATTTCATCGTAGTTCTTCTAATGCTTCCACAATTTTATTTGGTGTAGCCCACTCATCACGGTCAAAGTCCATAATTGATACTTCGATATCTAATTTATTTTGAATTTCTAATAATAAACCTACAGTTTGGAAAGAATCAATAATACCTTCTTCGAAAATTTCTACATCAGGGTTCTCTTTTACGATATCGTTTTCTGCAACCTCTGCTAATAAATCTAATACTTGATCTCTAAATTCCATAATTAATTACTCCTTTATTAAATAAATTTACCTGAGAAAATTAAAAAGCCAAACGCAACAAAATGGAAAGTAATCACAACACTTAATGCTGTAGTCCATTTATTTTGCCAACGTGGAGGATGTTGTTTTCTCCATTTTTCATAATAACCATAACCTATAAATAGTGCTGCATGGTATAAACCATATACAATATAGTAAACTTCTAAACCGTGCCAAATCCCCATAATAAAGAAATTAAGGAAGAATGCAATATTGGACATTGCTAATTGACTCTTAAACATCTTTTTACGAGACATATAAAATAAAGATCTCATATAAATACAGTCTCTAAACCAGAATGATAATGTCATGTGCCATCTATTCCAGAAGTCTTTAATATTTTTGGATTGGAATGGTTTATTAAAGTTAGGTGGTGTTTTAATTCCATATAAATAACTAAGCGCTATAGCAAATAAACTATAACCTGCAAAGTCAAAGAATAGATAAAAGCTATATGCATACATATATAACCACATATGTGTGAATCCATGTAAATTCATTTGTAATGGATTAATTGCATATACTTGAATGAAATAGGCAATAATATATTTATATAAAAAGCCTATCATAATCATGTGGATTGCTTTTAATACTAATTCTCTATATTCCCCACCAGTTGGAACCTTTTTATCATCTTTAACAAATCGTTTATATCTGTCAATTGGTCCAGAAGAAATAGTTGGGAAGAATGAAATAAACTGGATTAATTTACCCACTTTAATCTCTTTAATAGACCCATCACGAATTTCCATAATTAATTGAACACTTTTAAATGTAACATAAGATATTCCAAGGAATCCTACAAACTCAATTAATTTACTTTCATGGAAATGAATTTGGTGGCCACCTAGCCATGTACTTTGTAATACTTTAACTAATGCTAAAGGTAATATAGACAGAATCATGATAGTTACAAATTTTGCAAATGTGTTATTTTTCTGTCTAGATTTATAATAAAACATGATTAGGCCAACTTGCCAAATAATATATATGATAAAACTTATTAACTGTACGCTTAGGTACTTTTGTCCAAACAAATTATGCTTATCTGAAGAAAAGATAAGTACAATCATAATTGCTGTACTAATACCGTTATATATATAGCTTCGCTTACCTAAAAAGCCAAGAATAATAACAGGAATAAGTACGATAAATGATATTAGGAAGAATGTAAATGTGCCATAAGGTATCATCCGTTAACTACCTCAGCAATCTTCTTACGGTCAAGTTTACCATTAGATGTCAGTGGTAACTGCTCCATCCAAACAAACTTTCTCGGAATCATGTACTCTGGTAAGCGCGATTTCAATTCGTCTTTAATAGCTTTAGTCATTTGTCTCTCATCTTCAACTTCTTCTGTTGATACGACAGCACCAATTAAATGAATAACTTTATCATTTTTATAAACTGGCACTACAATCGCTTCTCGGATTAAGTCAGAATCACGTAATTGTGACTCTATTTCTTCTAATTCCATGCGATAACCGTTTAATTTGATTTGGAAGTCGATACGACCTTGTATGAACCATAAACCATTTTCTTCTTTTGCTTTATCACCTGTATGGTAAGTTCTTACTCTGTCCTCAAAATTAAACACAGCCACTGTTTTTTCTTCGTTTTTTAAATAACCAACACTGACGCTTTGACCTTGAATAACTAATTCGCCATCTTCAGTTGTCGTCAATTTAGTACCTGGTCTAGCCACACCTACTGGAAGTGGATTATATTGTTCTAGTACCTCTGGTGTAATTTGAATACTAGTCACTGCAACTGTAGCTTCTGTAGGCCCATACGTATTATAAATCGTTCCATTAGGGAAACGGTCTACTAATGCTTTAGCAGTTCTATGTCCTAAAATTTCTCCACAGAAGAAGAAATGATTCAAACTACCATATTGTTCCTCATTTAAAGTCGGTAATAATAAACACATTTCAATAAATGATGGTGTAGAAACCCAAATGTTAATCGGTGTCGCTTGTAACATATCATTTAATAATTTAGGTTTATTAATCATATCTTTATCAACTAGGTTTAATGTACCACCTGAAACTAAACATGGATAAATAGCCATTACTGATAAATCAAATGAAAATGGTGCTTGGTTTAACCACTCCTGGCCATTGCCAGATTTATTCAATGAATCCATCCATTCTGCAAATTCAACTAAACTTGCATATTCAATTTGTACACCTTTAGGTTCGCCTGTAGAACCTGATGTAAAGATTGTATATACAACGTCATTCGCCTTCATTTGGCTATCAAAAATTACAGGATCTTGTGAATTCTCAACGTTTTCAATTGTGATAACTTGAGCGTTATGTTGATCTAATGTGTAATCAGTCGTATTAAAGATATATTCAGGTTGTACTTTATCGATAATCATCTTCACACGTTCTTCTGGCACTGACGTATCGATAGGTACATATCCACATCCTGCTTTAATTGCACCAATCATACCTACAATCATGAATGGTGACATATGTCCAAATAGAATCATAGGTTGTCGACTGCCTTGTAGTTGATGTGCAAGTTTACTAGAAAATTCATCTAGTTGTTTATAAGTGATTTCATCAGTCGTATGTCTTACTGCAATTGCTTCTGGTTGTTGTTTACTTAATTGACTGAGAATATTAATAATATCTGTCATAGTTTTCTCCCTCATTAAAATTCATTATAAATGAAGTTATTCTGTGTATCTCCGCTTCCATAAATTAAATATAGTGCGATAAATATTGCTAAATATAACAATGTTAAAAGGTACGGCTTCATTGCTAGGTAATACTTATTCGTAGGTTCCTTACCTTTAGATTTCATTTGGCACCTCTCCTAAAATTTAAATATCTTTATTTCAAGCTATTAAGTATCCATAGTCTCTTTAAATAGCTCTGATATATAATTAATTATTTATATTTTATTTTTATAATTCATTATACTCATTCTTCGGCTGAAATTCAAAACAATTTTTAAACATTGAACGCTTATCTGTTTATACCAATGTCTTGATATACCTCTTATGCATGAGTAATTATTTACTGAATATTATTATTCTAAATCTTAAGCGTGAATTAAACAATTACAGACCATATAACAAAATTGTTAGATTAACAAAAATTCAATCAAAAAAGCTTATTTACTTTACGTAATTAGTAAACAAGCTTTGTTCTAAGTTATTTAACTTGATACAGGCGTTATGGCTGGTTCGTTATTAAGAACCGCTTTAATATTATCTACACACAATTGTACCATGCGGTCTCGCGTATATTCTGACGCACTTCCAATATGTGGGACAATCACTACATTAGGCATTTTAAGTAGTGGGTGTTGCTCTTCAATTGGCTCTTGCTCTAACACATCTAATCCACATGCCAAGATTTGCCCAGTATTCAATGCATGTACTAAATCATTTTCATTCACAATTGCACCTCTACCGATATTGATAAAAATGGCATCTGCTTTCATTTTTGCAAAAGCTTCGGCATTGAATTTATATTTAGTTTCGTCCGTCAATGGCGCAGTACAAACAACAAAATCACTTTTCTATAATAGTTCTTCAAAGAATACAAATGTTGCATTATAATCACGCTCTGCATCTTCATGTCTCGAACGATTATGATAAAGGACGTTAGTATAGAATCCTTTTAAACGTTTGGCAAATGCTTTTCCAATGTCTCCCATTCCGAATATACCAACTGTTGAACCATATACATCTTTACCTGATAATAAATATGGTCCCCAACTTTTCCATTGACCTTCTTGAACATATTTCTCAGCTTCAACGATACGACGTGCAGTTGCCAACATTAATGTGAAACCTAGTTCTGCAGTTGTCTCAGTAAGTACTTCCGGCGTATTAGTAACTTTGATACCTTTTTGATTAGCTAAATTAACGTCAATATTATCATATCCTACCGCCATATTTGCAATTATTTTTAAATGTGGCGCATTCGCTAGACACGTTTCATCTATTGTTTCACTTAATGTTATAAAGCATGCTACAGCATCTTGTAATTCTGCTAAAAATTGATCTCTCGGCATAGGTATTAATGATTCATTCCAGACAACTACCTCTGCAATGTCTTCTAATTGTGTTATGAATTTTTGAGGAATTTGACGAGATACGACAATTTTATTCAATATAAAATCTCCTCTATATAAATTTATTTTTCTAATGCACTAATAGTTTCATTTAAATCTTTAAATGAATATGTTGGTGGCACATCTTTTGTTTGAATTTCATCAAATGTTGTTACACCTGTTTGTACATGTATCGTATCAATACCAACATTGATACCTGACATAATATCCGTGTCATATAAATCACCAACCATGGCTACATCCTGTTTATCAAGTTGTAATATATCTAATGATTTTTCCATGATAATTGTTTCCGGTTTACCGATGAATTGTGGTTGAACACCAGTAGAAACTGTTACAACACTTGTTATCGCACCATTACCAGGTAAAAAGCCACGTTCTTTTGGTATTGAAACATCTGGATTAGTTGAAATAAATGTTGCACCTTTTCTTACTGCAAGTGTTGCAATCGCAAGCTTTTCATATGTTACATTTTCATCTAAACCAATGACAACATAATCTACATTTTCATCTTCTTTAACTACAAGACCAGCTTCAGTTAGAGCAGTATGTAAACCTTCTCCACCTAACATGTATACAGAAGCACCTGGTGATTTTTCTGAGATATAATCTGCAGTTGCTAATGCAGACGTAACCACCTCATTTGCAGTTGCATTAATGTTCATTTCATGTAATTTTGCTGCGACCTGTTCAGGTGTTTTTGTTGAGTTATTTGTTACATATAAATGAGGGATTTGATTTTGATTTAAATAATCAATAAATTGACTTGCACCATCAATTTCATCAGTACCTTTATACATCGTTCCATCTAAATCAATTAAATATGCCTTGTAATGCTTCACGCTTAATTCTCTCCTTTACCAAATGCAGTAATTGGAACATTTTCATTATTTAAAAATTGCACGACCTCATCGATAAATTGTTTATAAAATGGTAATGCATGATCAAATAATGGTTCAATTTCCTTAGTATCTAGTTGAATGTAGTTGTGTGCAAATTGCTTTCTAACATCAACAGTTTGATTAATATGCTCTTGTGTCTCTTTTGAAATGACGTTTTCTAATTCTAAAATATCGATGACATCTTTATAATTACCTGGATCTCTTAAAATAAATCCATCAATAATCATATTGCCAATATCGACTGAAGATTCGATTAACATCTGTGCAATTCTTTCAAATGCATATTGATTTTTTTTATTTGTTTCATAATCATTCGTTAATTGTTGTAAGTAATTCAGTTTTTCTGAAAGTTTATCTTTGTCTACAAAATACATTCCTTAGTCACCTCTTATTATCTTAATCATATCACAACTTTGCAGTACACTTCATTTGTCGTTATACTAACTTTAGTAAATTTCGTATTAAAGGGGTCTTAAAAAATGATTGATATGTACTTATATGATGATGAAGAACAAAGCCAAGTTCAATTTGTGGGCTTTGTTGGAGAACATAGTCGATACGATTTGATGTTAGTACAAACAGATCGTCATTATGGAAAAACACTTGTCTTAAATATGCAGACTAATAAATTTGGTATCATAGGATCAGATGATATTGAAGAAGAAGGTTATATCGCTCATATTCTTGGCGTATCATCTGAAGAAGGCGATGAAATCATAGAATATCTTAATGAAGTTATTCAATAAAAATAAAGTAAATCTCCCTCTGCTTACGTTAGAGTATTTAGAGGGAGATCATTAATTTGATTATAGTTATATTATTATTTTTCAGTATCTTGGATTGTTGGTTGTATTTTGACATCATGTAATTTGTCTTCTTGATCTATAATTGCCGGGTCATCTATTCGTTGTTTTACTTCGATATTAGATAAATGCTTAACCACAAAATAAGGACACCCAAAATTACAATATTCCAATAAGTAGTCCTGAATACTTGAGAAGCGTTTACTGATTTCAGCTTTTTTATTTGTATCTTTATAGAAACCTTTTAAACGTAATTGATCGTATCCAAAGTCTCCAACGACATAATCATATTTATCTAATATATCTGAATATCTATTGGCAAATATCTCTTCATCGAAACACGCTCTATAATCTTCTATTAATTCAAAATATTGTTGTTCTACTTTTATCATTTTTTCACCTAATCCACTTCTCGAATGATTATGTCTCTATTTTAACAATTTTGACCTATAATATTCAATTTTACTCACTTTCATATACTGCATAGATAGTATTAAAAAACAAGAACCACTTCATTTATTCTCATAAAAAAGTGGTTCTATCAAAACATTCAACTTCATTTAATGAATGTCATTACTATGATTAGCTATTTAATTGTTCTTCACCTTGACGTTGTTTTTCTTTTGCAGCTTCATTAACTTGTTCGTCTGCATGATAAGAACTACGTACTAATGGTCCTGCTTGACAATGTTTAAATCCTTTTTCCATAGCTACTTTTCTCATTTTACCAAATTCTAATGGTGTATAATATTTTTCAACTTTTAAATGTTTACGTGAAGGTTGTAAATATTGACCTATAGTTAAAATATCTACATCATTGGCACGTAAATCATCCATTGTTTCATAAATTTCTTCCATTGTTTCCCCTAAGCCAACCATTAAACTTGATTTTGTAGGAATATCTGGTTGTAATTCTTTAGAACGACGTAAGAATTCTAATGTACGATCATATGTTGCACGAGCACGAACTCTAGGTGTCAAACGACGAACTGTTTCGATATTGTGATTTAAGATATCTGGTTTAGAAGCCATTAACGTTTCTAACGCGTCGTAGTCACCGCCCATGTCTGACGGTAAAATCTCAATTGTAGTGAATGGGTTTCTTGCTCTAACTTTTCTTACTGTTTCAGCATACACATTTGAACCTGCATCACGTAAATCATCACGCGCTACCGCAGTAATAACAACATGTTTTAAGTTCATTAATTCTACTGATTCTGCAACACGTTCTGGTTCATTTAAGTCTAATTCGTTAGGCAAACCAGTTTTAACAGCACAGAAACGACAAGCACGTGTACATACAGCTCCTAAAATCATAAATGTAGCAGTACGTCTTTCTCCCCAACACTCATGTATATTTGGACACTTTGCTTCTTCGCAAACAGTGTGTAAATTCTTTTCACGCATCATTTTCTTAAGGCCAGTATAGTTTTCGTTCGTGTTCAGCTTTATTTTCAACCAATCTGGTTTTCGTAGTATTTCCTCATTTTTTGTAGCCATAACAACGCATACCCTCCTGTTTAATCTCTCTCTATTTTATTATAACGAAATTAACCATAAATTAAAATCTAATCTATTGTTATTTTAAAATTCTAGTAACTTTTGTTTAAATATATCCCGTAAAAATTCGGGCATGATATATTCTGTTGGAAGTCCTTTTAACGATGGGAAATATCTACCAAATGTATACATATCTACTGTTCCTAGAATATAATATTCATCATTTTGTATTTCTTTTCCATCAACAAAATAACGTCCTTCTGATTCTATAAAGCCTAATCGATATAAAATATATCCACCAAAAATGTCTCCTCGGAAACCAAGACCTTGTGCATGCTCATGCAGATATTCTTGCTTTTGACTTTTAACAATAACTTTTTTAAGTTCTTCTCCAGTCAATTTTACTCTTACAACATTGATAGGATGAGGTAACATACGATGAATATCGAATTCCGTGATTTCATCCGCATCAATGCCTTTGACAATTAACCCTGCATTTATAATTGTACAATCCGCATTTGTGAATTCATAGACACTTTCTGCTAATAAATACGACGTTTTTGTGATCACATCTGTTTTATTATCTAACTTAAGCGGGTGATTCACAACTGGCGTACTCATCATCGACTTACCTTCCTCATCAAAATTGGTATTTACTTCTGGTAAGGTTTCTAATGGATGCAAACACGCAGTCTTACTTGTGACCTTATTATCTTCAATTGTTAAGTTCACTTCTCCCAAATAGTGTCCATATTTACCAGCTGCTGCCATTAATACACCATTATTCATTTGACCGTGATCAAAATGATGATGTGTATGACTACCAAGAATTAAATCAATTTCAGGAATTTCTTGGCATAATTTCTCATCAAAAAACACGCCTACATGACTCATTACAATTAACACATCATAATGTCCGTCGTTAGCCTTTATTTCATCTTTGATGGATTCAAGTGGATCTGTAACAACCCAATCCAAAGCTCTATAAAATGGTGTGAATGGTGCTGTTGCAGCTACAAATAATATGCGGACACCATCTATTTCTTTTATATATGATGATGCTATACGGTTAGGCAGATGTCCCTCTTCATCAAATACATTGGCACAAATCACTTCAAATTGTGCATTTGTATATAAATTTTGTAATGCCTCATGCGAAATTGTCATACCTTCATTATTACCTATTGTTGCAATATCACATTTAGCTTCATTTAATAATTCTATATTTTTCTTTCCTAGGGTTGCTTGCGTAATCGGTGCTGATAAATCAACATGATCACCTATATCCAAATATAGTGAGGGATGTTGAAGTTTTGAGCGATGTTCTGTCATATATGATTGAATACGTGTATATTCGTTTAAATGACTATGAATATCATTAATATGGTATATTGTTAACTTCAAAATGCTTCCCCCTTTTTAAGTTGTTTTGTTAAGCCATTATATAATGTAACATGTATCGTAAAAATAAATAGATATATGTACTTTTAACATTTTAAATAATAGATTTAATAATTAAATATGCACCTATTAGCAACATTACAGTACGTAACAACATTACAACTGTATCAGACTTAATAGAATGATTGACCTTAACACCAATTTTAGCGCCTATATAACTTGAAATAATAAGTACAATTGAATAATCCCAAGCCACATGACCTTGAATGATATGACCAATGGAACTCATCACACTTGAAAAGAAAATCATCATCATACTCGTTCCAACTGCCACATGAGGTGGAAATCTAAAAACAATTAGCATTAACGGTGTCATTAATGCTCCACCACCAATACCAAAAAGTCCTGTAAGAATACCAATCAATAAGGTAGCAACAAAAGCAACTAATGGTGGAACGCTATAATGATAAGTTTTTCCTTCTGCATCTATATATGTTTTCTCATATTTTGGTTTGTTAAATATTTTAAATGGTTTAATTTTATGTCTTACCATTAACAATATGGCTACAAATATCATAAATATCCCAAAGTAGAGATTAAATGACTTTAATGTTAAATACTGACTTAAAAAAGAACCAATTAATGACCCGGGTAATAATCCAAATAAGAAAATAGAACCGTTTTTAATGTCAACTTGTTTCGTTTTTAAATAGCCTAATGAGGACGACAACCCAGTCACAATGAGAATGACAGAGGATGTCCCTATTGCGATTTGAGTAGTAATACCATGTAAAATACTATGATCTACTCCGAGATAGACTAATGTAGGTACAATAATGATGCCACCGCCAATACCTACTATTGAACCTATAATCGCTGACAATCCACCAATGATAATTAATAATAAAATTGTTAATAACATTTACTTTCGCCTCTTAGAATAATTTTAGTTGTTGTGGTGCGAGTCCTTCATAGTCAATACCGAGAATATTTTGATATGTTTTAGCATTTTGAGCTGCATGACCACCAGAGTTATTATTAAAAACAACGTATACTTTTTTAGCTTTTTGTTCTAAAATTTTAACCTTCTGTGCTAAATCCAGTAATTCTGTTTTATTATAATTGTATAGATATCTTACATCTCGCCATTCTTGATCGGTCATATCTTTTTTTGTCCAACCATGTACATTTCTTCCATGATATCTAACAAAAGCAATATCACTAGTTATTCTATTAACAAGTGGAATACTTGCATCTTTGACTTGGGGTTCATCTACAACCGCATGTATAATTTGATGTTCAGTTAAAAAGGACAACGTTTCCTCTTTAAATTGATCGTTAAACCAAGACTGGTGTCTGAATTCAACACACATTGGATAGTCTTGCAATTGTTGTTTAACATATAAAATATACTTAATATTTTGACTTGAACAATCAAACCATGGTGGAAATTGTACTAAAACCATTGCTAGTTTTTGACTTTCTTGTAATGGCGCCAACATTTCTTTAAATGCATCAAAGAGTTCTTGGCGTGTTTCTGAAAAATCTCTAAAATCTGCATGTAGCGTCAAAGCTTGATGTATTTTAACTACAAATTGAAACCTCTCTGGCGTTTCATTAATCCATTTCTTGATATTACGTTCTGGTTGAATCGCGTAGTATGATGCATCAAGTTCTACAATAGGAAAATGACTTGAATATGTTTTTAATTTATCTGATTTTCTAGCTAGATCTTCATATAATGTATCATGATCTCCCCAACCAGTTAGACCTATATTTATCATTTATATCACCAAATTAATGATACCACAGAATAAAACAACGATTCACTTTATCTATTTCAAATTTACAGATTCTTAGTAATCCATTATCAACTAACAGATTATGAATCTAATAATTAAAAAGCTCTCCCTCAATTATTTTAAGAGAGAGTTTGATTTAAGATTTATAAATTTGACATATCATTGATACGACTGACCATACGTTCTATTAAATCTGCAGCTTTTTGTTTTTCAGCTAATCTTGGTGATTGACCACTCCATATATGGGTTAGTTCACTTTCACCTTGTTGTACAGCAGCCTTTCTAATTTGAGCAGTTAACTGATTTTGTATCGGGTAATCTGGTATATCCCCTTGATATTCGTTCATTTCTTTAACGAATTGGTTATTAATACCACGAGCATTTTTGCCACTAAATACATTAGTGACCACTGTATCAGTCTCTTTACTTTTTAATATAGTGTCTTTAAGTAACTCGTTTGCTCCACTTTCATGAGAAGTTAAGAATGCAGTTCCCATTTGCACTCCTTGTGCTCCTAACATTAGACTGGCAAGTAAACCTCTTTCATCCATAATACCACCAGCTGCGACAACAGGTATAGATACATGGTCGACAATTTGAGGTACTAAAGACATTGTGCCAACCATTGGTTCAGTACTATGACCAATTTGTAAGAACGCTCCTCTATGCCCTCCCGCTTCACTTCCTTGTGCTACGACGATATCTATTCCTGCCTTTTCATTTTCTATAGCTTCTTCTACTGTTGTAGCTGTACCAATCAATATCACTTGATGTTCTTTTAACTTTTTAATAGTTAGCGCATCAGGGATACCGAATGTAAAACTACAGATTGGTACTTTATACTTAATAATCATGTTTACAGCTTCATTAAACTTTTGAGTTTCGTCAATGTTAACCACTGGTTCCTCTAAATGAAAAGCTCTTCTATACGGTTTTAACCATTCATTCATTTGATCGACCTGTAGTGGATTTACAGTGGCATTTTGATTAGGTACAAATAAATTGACACCAAACGGTTGAGAGGACTTTTCTTTTACTGCTTTAATTTCACTTTCCAACTTATCAATACTAAAATATCCAGCTCCTATAGTACCAAGTCCACCTTTTTCACTGACAGTAGCAACTAAAGATGCAGTAGTACTACCAGCCATACCTGCTTGTATAATGGGATATTGAATGCCTAATAAACGTGTTAACTTATTGTCATTCCACATTTTACTCACCTTTTCTAATTATTACGCTTTGTTTTATTGAGATAGGTTTGCTTTTCTAATTTTTCCTCTTCTTCTTTATCTAATTCGTCTTCGATTTCCATTCCTAGCAACTCTTCTATTAAATCTTCATGTGAAACAATTGCGTCTGTCCCTCCAAATTCGTCTAGTACGATTGCTAAATGTTTTCTAGAAACCGTCATTTTTCTAAGTACCCATTCAGCCCTATTATGTTCATTTACAAATAAGGGGTCTGATGAGAAATTAGTTATTGATTCGTATTTTTTCTTACTCCATGCTAATAGATATTTAGAATGGAATACACCTACGACATGATCTATATCCTCATCATAAATTGGATAACGTGTATATGGTTCATTCATTACTGTGTCATATGCTTCATCAAATGAAATATCTTTTGGAAATGCTACAACATTGACACGAGGCGTTGTATCTACATCCTTTATTTTAAGATTTTCAAAATCTAATACGCCTTTTAATCGATTCTGTTCTGTTTCATTAAATGCACCCTCACGTCCTGCAACAATCAACATTGTACGTATTTCTTCTTTAGAGTACTGATTATCATCAGATTTGTCATTTGAAAATGATTTACTAATTTTACTTGTAATAGTATTCAACATTTTTGTAATTGGTTTAAGAATGATAACAAATGTCCGAATGATTGGATATACAATACGTGAAGTTTTATCAGGATTCGCTGCTGCAATTGCTTTGGGTATCACTTCAGATACTAATACAATGATTATGATCATGATAATAATTGCAACTAATACATTAAATTGCATTTTAATAGCAAAGAGTGTTACAAGCACTGGTAATATGATATTACTTATATTTTTTATGATTAATATTGTAGTTATAAACTCACTTGGTTTATCTAATAATTGAGAAAGTTTTTGTGATCTTTGATTACCATTTTTCGCTTCAGTCTGAAATTTACTTTTGTTTGCTGCCGTTAATGCTGTTTCACTAAGTGAAAAAAAGAATGATACTAATAATAAGAATATGATAGCTATTATCATGAAGCATACCCCTTAGTCATACAAATTTTCTTTAATAATAATTAAAACATTCCCTTGAATATACTTTTATAAACTATTCAGTTCCTAGCGTTATCTTATAAATCATTTTTAATTAAAACTACCCAAATAAAAACTAGCCAATGGATTATTAAATCCATTGGCTAGCAATGACTGAGATTGATATCTCAAATTATATTAAACAATGTTCATCTATAAGTTATGTTTAACCAATAGATCCTTCCATTTCAAATTTGATTAATCTATTCATTTCTACTGCATATTCCATTGGTAATTCTTTTGTAAATGGTTCAATGAAGCCCATAACAATCATTTCAGTCGCTTCTTCTTCAGAGATACCACGACTCATTAAATAGAATAATTGTTCTTCTGATACTTTAGAAACTTTTGCTTCGTGTTCCAATGAAATATTATCGTTAAATACTTCATTATATGGAATAGTATCTGAAGTTGATTCATTATCTAAAATTAATGTGTCACATTCGATATTTGAACGTGCACCTTTTGCTTTACGTCCAAAATGAACAATACCACGATAGATAACTTTACCACCATTTTTAGAAATAGATTTAGAGACAATAGTCGAAGACGTATTCGGCGCTTTATGAATCATTTTAGCACCTGCGTCTTGAACTTGTCCTTTACCTGCAAATGCAATTGATAATGTGCTACCTTTTGCACCTTCGCCTAATAATACACAGTTAGGGTATTTCATCGTTAGCTTAGAACCTAAGTTACCGTCAACCCATTCCATATTACCATTCTCATGAACAAATGTACGTTTAGTAACTAAGTTATAAACATTATTTGCCCAGTTTTGAATTGTAGTGTAACGCACATGTGCATCTTTATGAACAATAATTTCAACTACTGCTGAGTGTAGTGAGCTTGTTGTATAAACTGGTGCAGTACAACCTTCTACATAGTTTACAGAAGCGCCTTCATCAGCAATGATTAATGTACGTTCAAATTGTCCCATATTTTCAGAGTTAATACGGAAATATGCTTGTAATGGTGTATCTAATTTAACGTTTTTAGGTACATAAATGAATGATCCACCTGACCAAACAGCTGAGTTTAATGCCGCAAATTTGTTGTCAGCAGCTGGAATAACTGTAGCGAAATATTCACGGAATAAATCTTCATTCTCACGTAATGCACTATCTGTGTCTTTGAAGATGATACCTTTTTCTTCTAATTCTTTTTCCATGTTGTGATAAACAACTTCGGATTCATATTGAGCAGATACACCTGCTAAATATTTTTGTTCAGCTTCAGGAATACCTAATTTATCAAATGTACGTTTGATTTCTTCAGGTACTTCATCCCATGAACGTTCAGTATGTTCTGATGGTTTTACATAGTAAGTAATGTCATCAAAGTCTAATTCTGATAAGTCGCCACCCCATTGAGGCATTGGCATTTTATAGAATAGTTTTAAAGCTTTCAAACGGAAATCAAGCATCCATTCAGGTTCATCTTTCATTTTTGAAATTTCTCTAACTATATTTTCAGTTAGACCTCGTTCTGATCTGAAAATGGAAACATCTTCGTCGTGGAAACCATATTTGTAATCCCCAACATCAGGTGCTTTTTTAGCCATTTCAATCACTCCTTATATATATTTAAACGTCATGCGTGAGATTTTTAATTACAAGTTTTAAATTGTTATCATATTATAACAACGATTAAGGAAAGTAAAAAGCCAACATGAATGATAAAATTCATTATCTAGTTCTTGTTTACCCGTTATGTCAGATAGAAACATCTCCAGTCTTATTCTTCGGTAGTCCCTTCTGATTTACCTTCTTTTTCAACTGTTCCTTTTTCGAGCGCTTTCCAAGCTAAAGTGGCACATTTAATACGTGCAGGGAACTGAGAAACACCTTGTAATGCTTCAATGTCTCCCATTTCTTCAGTTATTTCGTAGTCTTCACCTAACATCATTTTTGTGAATTCTTGACTCATTTGCATCGCTTCAGCTAATGTGTGACCTTTTACTGCTTCGGTCATCATTGAGGCACTGGACATAGAGATTGAACAGCCTTCACCTTCGAATTTGGCATCATTAATAACGCCATCTTCTATGTCAAAGGTTAGTCGAATACGGTCACCACATGTTGGATTATTCATATCAACTGTCATCGAACCATTGTCTAATACGCCCTTGTTTCTAGGATTTTTATAATGATCCATAATTACAGATCGATAAAGTTGATCTAAATTATTAAAATTCATAAGAGAAAAACTCCTTCGTTTGTTTCAATGCATATACAAATTGGTCGATGTCTTGCTTATTATTGTATACATAAAAGCTTGCTCTAGCAGTTGAAGATACGCCTAACCATTTCATTAATGGTTGTGCACAATGATGTCCTGCTCTGACCGCAACACCTTCTGTATCAACAGCAGTTGCAACATCATGCGGATGAATATCAGCTAAATTAAAGGTAATCACACCTGCACGTCTATCTTTAGGCGGACCGTAAATGTCTAAACCTTCAATTTCTGATAGTTGTTCATATGCATACTCTGTTAATTCTTTTTCATGTTGATGAATAGCATCGAATCCTAATTTTTCAATATAACGGATTGCTTCAGCTAAACCGATTGCTTGTGCAATTAAAGGTGTGCCTGCTTCGAATTTAGTTGGTAAATCTGCCCAAGTAGCATCATATTTACTTACAAAGTCAATCATATCGCCACCAAATTCAACAGGCTCCATGTCTTTAAGTAGTTCACGCTTACCGTACAACACACCGATACCTGTAGGACCTAACATTTTATGTCCACTAAAACTGTAAAAGTCTGCATCAATATCTTGCATATCTAATGCCATATGTGGTGCTGCTTGTGCACCATCAACACTAATAATAGCACCATGTTGATGCGCAATTTCTGCTATTGTTTTCACATCATTAATTGTCCCTAAAACATTAGAAACATGTGCGATAGCAACAATCTTAGTATTATCATTAATTGTCGCTTTAATGTCATCAATATTTAGTTCGCCTTGGTCTGTCATTGGAATGAATTTTAATGATGCTTTTTTACGTTTGGCAAGTTGTTGCCATGGCACAATATTAGCGTGATGCTCCATTTCAGTAACTACAATTTCATCGCCTTCTTCAACATTAGCATCACCATAGCTATGTGCAACAATGTTAATGGACGCTGTTGTTCCTCTTGTAAAGATGATTTCTTCAAAATATTTTGCATTGATGAAACGTCTTACCGTTTCACGAGCACTCTCATATCCATCTGTAGCTAAAGAACCTAATGTGTGAACTCCTCTGTGTACATTAGAGTTATAACGCTTATAATAATCATCTAATACATTTAATACTTGAACTGGTGTTTGGCTTGTCGCAGTTGAATCAAGATAAGCTAAACGTTTGCCATTAACTTGTTGCTCTAAAATCGGAAAATCTTTAATAACTTCATTAACGTCAAATGATTGTTCGGCCACTTTATTCACGACCTTTCTTTAATTAAAAATCTCTTATTTGTAGTTTATTTAGATACTTTAAGCTCAATAACTTCTCTTAATTGACGTTTTACGTCTTCAATTGGCAATTCTCTAACAACTGGGTCTAAGAATCCATGAATAACTAGGCGTTCAGCTTCTCTTCTAGAAATACCACGGCTCATTAAGTAGTATAGTTGTTCTGGATCTACACGACCTACAGACGCTGCGTGTCCCGCTTCTACATCATCTTCATCGATTAATAAGATAGGGTTAGCATCTCCTCGTGCATTTTCAGAAAGCATTAACACACGTGATTCTTGGTTTGCGATTGATTTAGTACCACCATGTTTGATGTAACCAATACCGTTAAATACAGAAGATGCATTTTCTTTCATTACACCATGTTTTAAGATATAGCCATCTGTCTCTTTACCATATTGAACAATTTTAGAAGTTAAATTAATTTTTTGGTCACCAGTACCGACTACAACAGATTTAAGTTCACTTGTTGAACGGTCACCCATTAAGTTTGTAGTATTATCAATAATTTGACTTCCTTCATTCATTAATCCTAAAGCCCAATTAATTGATGCATCCGCTTCTGTAGTACCTCTTCTAATGATATGTCCAGTAAATCCTTTATCTAAATAGTCTACTGAACCATACGTAATATTAGAATTTGCACCTGCGATAACTTCAGAAACAATATTAATTTGATTTCCTTCACCGCTTGCATTAGATAAATAGTTTTCGACATAAGTTACTTCTGCACTTTGCTCAGTAACGATGATGACGTGATTATAAAAACTTGTATTTTCATCATCATGTAACACAACATATTGTACTGGATGCTCAACTACTACATTTTTAGGTACGTAAACGAATACGCCACCATTCATTAAAGCAGTGTGTAAAGCAGTTAAACGGTGTTCATCAACATTTACAGCATCTGTCATATAATATTTTTGAACTAAATCACTATGATTAACAAGCGCTTCTGATAAACCTTCAATAATGACACCATCATTTTTAGCTTGCTCAGAAACTTGTGTGTAAGCTAAGTCATTATTATGTTGAATAACTAAGTTTTCAGTATTTTCAACATCGATAATTTTCTTAACAGATTCAGGTAGTTCTTCTAAACTTTGATATACACTGCCTTCAGTGTGATGTTGTTTAAAACTATCAAAGTCCCATTTTCTTAATTTTGTTTTATCAGGTTTTGGCATTTCTAAAGTTTCTGTTAATTTCAACGCTTTATTACGTAATTCTGTCATCCAAGAAGGTTCATTGTGCGCTTTTGAATAATCAACAAGTTGTTCTTCAGAAATGTTCAAAGTTTCAGTTGTCATAACTCTTATCCTCCCACTTGATGAAATAGTATTAATAAGTCAATGTTCAGTTTCATCATTTATACGAACATCTCAACGAGCTTACAATCGATGAATCAATATCGATTATTCAGCTGCACCAAATTCTTCTTTAACCCATTCGTAACCTTCTTCTTCAAGACGTTTCGCTAACTCTGGTCCTCCAGATTTAACTACTTTACCACCATACATAACATGTACTTTGTCAGGTGTAATATAGTTTAATAAACGTTGATAGTGAGTAATCATTAATGCACCGAAATCTTCTCCACGCATTTGATTAATACCTTTAGATACTACTTTTAACGCATCAATATCTAAACCTGAGTCAATTTCATCTAAAATTGCAAACTTAGGTTCTAACATCATTAATTGTAGGATTTCGTTACGTTTTTTCTCTCCGCCTGAGAAACCTTCATTTAGATAACGTTGTGCCATATCTTGGTCAATATCTAAGAAATCCATTTCTTTATCTAATTTTTTAATAAATTGCATTAAGTTGATTTCTTGTCCTTCTTCACGTTTAGCATTGATTGCTGAACGCATGAAATCAGCGTTAGTAACACCTGTTATCTCTGAAGGATATTGCATTGCTAAGAATAATCCTGCTTTAGCTCTTTCATCAACTTCTAATTCTAAAATGTTAACACCATCAAGTAATACTTCACCTTGTGTTACTTCATAGCTTGGATGACCCATAATTGCAGATGATAATGTTGATTTACCAGTACCATTTGGTCCCATAATGGCATGAATTTCCCCAGTATTAATTGTTAAATTAACACCTTTTAAAATTTCTTTATCGTCAATAGACACGTGTAGGTCTTTAATTTCTAATGTTGATGACATTTATATTCCCTCCATAAAATATAAAGTTTTCTTAACTAGTTTATAATAATTTTAATCTGTAGTCAAAAAGCCTTTGGAATTTTCAATCCTGTTCATTATAACGTACTTACTGGATAATATAAACTTTTTAAAACCGTAAATTAGAGTAATTCTTTTCAAAAAACGATTTTCATCTATTGTTTTTAGTTATTTCAAATGATAACGAAATATGCATCTTTCTCAATAGACACTTTTTAGACAAATAGTTGTTTTATTTAACTCAAGCCAATGAATTATGTTATTATACACTTTAACCTTTTAGGGTTAAGAAAGGAGACATTAATGAAAAACTTTAAATGGATTAATGTATTAAAAGGTTTTGGTATGGGTACAAGTGATTTAGTACCTGGTGTCAGTGGTGGCACTATAGCACTTTTACTTGGAATTTATGATGGTTTTATTAGTTCCATTAGTGGCTTATTTTCAAGAAGGTTTTGGCCTAGTTTGAAATTTTTATTACCTATTATAATAGGTATGCTTTTAGCAATCGGTATATTAAGCAATCTATTTAACTATTTGCTTAGTACACATGAAATTCCAACAATGTTCTTTTTCACCGGGTTAATCATTGGAATTATTCCTTACCTTCTTAAAGTGTCACATTTTAAATCAACTTTTAAAGCAAAGCATTACATTGTAGTTTTGGTTGGCATCGCAATATTGGTGATCATGACCCTACTTAATGGTGGAGACAAGCACACAGGAGAAACATTATCTTTATCTACTAGTCTTATTATTAAATATTATATTGCAGGTATATGTGCTTCTAGTGCAATGCTCTTACCAGGTATTTCAGGTTCATTTATGTTACTTATATTTGGTGCTTATGGTACTGTAATGTATGCTATATCTCAATTAGTAAAATTTAATTTCAATGCTTTACCTATACTTTTAATAGTAGGTTTAGGTATCCTAACTGGATTCTTAGTGTCAAGTAAATTAATCCAATACTTGTTACATCATCATACAACCATGACATTCGCATTAATTATAGGCTTTGTTATTGGATCCATATTTGCTGTTTATCCAGGCTTACCTAAATCCGCTTTGACATGGATCATTTCTATTGTCACTTTAATTGTTGGCTTTATTGTTAGCTATGTCTTAGGACAAATAACTGCTAAAAATGAAGAACAAATATAAAAATAAGGCTCTCAAACACTAATGTGGATGAGAGCCTTTTGATTATTTAATAATTATTCTTTGTTACCTTTAACTTTATCGATAACATTATTTACTGCTTCTTTTACTTTACCAGAAGCTTTATCTTCTTTACCTTCTTTTTCAAGGTTTTCGTTATCAGTTACGTTACCTACAGTTTCTTTTACATTACCTTTTGCTTGTTCGAATTTATCTTCAGCCATGATGAATTCCTCCTAGTATTTATTTAGTAAGTTATTATGCTTAATTTATACCACTATTCATACTATATAAACATTTATTTTCAAAAAATTAATATTAATTGATGGTCTAATATGAAAATAATGCCTTTCAAATATATTACGCTTATAAAAAAGGGATGGTTAAATGTTTACAATAATTGTCCATATAGTAGCAATATTATTAATACTCATATCCTTGATTTTAATTATTAAAAATCAATTTACTAAGCCTGATAATAATGCTATGTTACCTTCTACACTTCTACTTATTGCTTCATTAATTTTGTTACTTTATAACCTATTTAAATGAGCTTATTAGATATTAAAAAAATTATACAAATGATATAAATATAAAAAATCCTCAAGCACTTTTGTCTTGAGGATTTTACTATTTCTATAATTATTCTGCTGGCACTACAGCACCATCATATTTTTTATTAATGTAGTCTTTAATTTCTTTTGAACGTAAAACTTTCATTAATTCTTTAATTTTCTTATCGTCTTTATGTCCATCTTTAACTGCGATTAAGTTAGCATATGGATTATCTTTAGCTTTTTCATAAGCGATTGAGTCTTTTTTAGGATTTAATTTTTGATCAATAGCATAATTTGAGTTAATGATAACTGCATCTGCATCTTGTTTTTGATAGATTTTTGGTAAGAATTCTGCTGATTGTTTGTTGTTAAATTTGATGTCTTTTTTGTTTTCAGTGATGTCACTGAATTTTGCGTCTTCAATTTTAACGCCTTTTTTAATTTTAATTAATCCTTCATCCACGAAGAATTTAAGGAAACGACCTTGTTCTGCAGGATTGTTAGAAACGTATACTGTTGCACCTTTAGGTAAATCTTTTAAGCTTTTATACTTTTTAGAGTAGACAGCCATTGGTTCTAATTCTACGTCACCAGCTGATTCAATTTTGTATCCTTTTTCTTTACTTTCAGTTTTTAAATAAGGTGTATGTTGGAAGAAGTTGGCATCTAATTCACCTTTATCTAATAATTTGTTAGGTGTTGTATAGTCGTTGATTGTTTGAATATCTAATTTATAACCTTTTTTCTCTAATAATGGTTTTGCTTTTTCTAAAATTTCTGCGTGAGGTGCAGGTGAAGCACCTACTTTAATTGTCTTGTCGTCATCCTTACCTCCACATGCTGCTAATGCTACAGTTAAAGATAATAATAATAAAATACCTAAAATTTTCTTCATTGATTTGTCCCCTTTTCTTTAGCGTTTATCAATTTTGTTTGTAACCCAGTCACCAATAAATTGGATGATGAATACAATGATTAAGATGAAAACTGTTGAAACTAAAATAACGTCTTTTTGATTTCGAGTGAAACCTGTTAAGTAAGCTAAGTTACCTAAACCACCAGCACCGATAACTCCGGCAATTGCTGTAGATCCCACTAATGCAATTGCTGTTACTGTTAAACCTGATACTAACGCCGGCATTGCTTCAGGTAGTAATACTTTTCTTACTACAGTCCAAGTATTAGCACCCATAGACCACGCTGCCTCAATTACCCCTTTATCTATCTCTTTGAAAGCAATTTCTACTAATCTAGCATAGAATGGCGCTGCACCTATGATTAATGCAGGTAGTGCACCTGTTGGACCACTTATTGTGCCTAAAACGACACTTGTAAATGGTATTAATAACAAGATTAAAATGATGAACGGTATCGCTCTAAATAGGTTCACGATAAATGAAACGATTGAATAAAATATTCTTGCCACTTTTGAATGACTCTTAGCCGATAAAAATAATAAAACACCTAAAATCAATCCAAATATAAAAGCAAATATTGTTGATACGACAGTCATATAAAGTGTTTCAACAATGGCTTGCCAAACTTCTGGCCATTGGACGTTCGGCATTGTAATCATTTCTTGGAGTATTTCTCCAACTGACTTACCCATGTCTTAACACCTCCACATTCACATGTTTCTCATTAAGATTAGATTTGAAATCTTCGAAATTTTCAGAACTTATAAAAGGTATATGGATAACTAAAAATCCTAATGTACCATTTCTTGTATTTTTAATGTCAGCTTCTAAAATATTAACGTCAATCTGATGCGTTTTTGTAATGTACGATACAATTGGTTGAGTCGTATTTTCACCGTTAAAATTCAATCTAACTATGTAAGCATTGTTATCTAATGGTTCTAACGCATCTAATGATTCCTCAAAATCCTCATTTAAATCATCTTTTACAAATCGTCTCGTTACTTCGTGTTGTGGATTTTCAAATACTTGGCTAACTTGACCTTGTTCTATCACGCGTCCGTTTTCCATAACTGCGACTTCATCACAAATTCGGCGAATCACTTGCATTTCATGTGTGATTAACACGATTGTTAAATTTTGTTGCTCACGTATTTTTAATAATAAGTCTAAAATTTCATCTGTAGTTTGAGGATCAAGTGCACTTGTAGCTTCATCACAAAGCAATACTGTCGGATCATTGGCTAATGCTCTGGCAATACCAACTCTTTGTTTCTGTCCACCAGACAACTCAGATGGATAAGCATTTTCTCGTCCCTTCAAGCCTACAAGTTCTATTAATTCATTTGCCTTACGTTTTGCTTCTCCTCTAGATAATCCTGCAATTTCTAGTGGGAATGTAATATTTTTAAGTACAGTTCTCGACCATAGTAAATTAAAATGTTGGAAAATCATACTTACTTTTTGGCGCTTCTTACGTAAATCTGACTTCGATAATTGACTTATGCTATCTCCATCAATAATAACTTCTCCAGAAGTGGGTGCTTCTAAATTATTAAACATTCTAATTAAGGTACTCTTACCTGCTCCAGAAAAACCAATCACCCCAAAAATGGAACCGGATTGAATGTTTAAATCAACGTGATCTACAGCGAGTACGTCTTTATTTTTCGTATGATATCGTTTCACGATTTGTTTTAACTCAATCACGTTAATACCTCCTTGTTTATAACTAATACAAATTAAAAAATGCTTCCTCAAAACTTTAGACTGTTTGAGAAAGCATTTTAAAATATCTTTCTCTCATCTTCTAAAGTTTACCTTTATGTGAATTGGCACCATTTCTATATAAGACGGTTGCCGGGCTTCGTAGGGCACATCCCTCCACCTCTCTCGATAAGAGTGTTTGCATGATTTAATTTTATTTAATCCTACCATCACGGTAGAGATTCGTCAATAATTATTTTAAATTTTCTAACAAATAAGGAACAGACCTAAACGCATACAATCTTTTTACTTCTTTATCCTTATTCATTAACATTAATACTGGTACTGACATAATTTGATGTGTTTCACTAAACTTTGGATGAAAGTTCATATCAATTTTCTTAACCGGAAGTTTCAAAATTTCATTTGCAATATCCAACATTCTTTCAGACACTTTACATGTACCGCATGTAGGCGTATATCCGAAAATGAGATGTTTATCTTCACCAAAGTTTTCAGTCACATCGTCTATTTCGATTGATTTACTCATTCACTAAAACTAACCTTTCAGTTTTTAAATTAGGTATAAGGGATTTCTCTTTTTTGCAATTAAATCCATGTTTGGTAAGTACATGCGCTAAATAATTTTTAGGACAATTGGCCACTTCGCAAAATGTTTTATCTACAAAAATATGTTCAGACTCACTTAAATACCGTTTGAACCATTTTCTAATTCGATCCCCTTCGTCATCTGAATCAGCTAAGACGAAAACTTGTTTACCATAAAGTGATTCTATCATATCATCTATCTTATCTATACTCATAGTACCATGCGTACAAATAATACTTACTGGTTCTGCAATGACTTGCTGCACTCGTTTTTTATCAGATTTACCTTCAACAATGATTACTTTATTCACAATAGTCATAAGTATTCACCCTTTAAAAATCGAAAATTAGCTATCACTATTTAATTCCACGAAGATGCTATTTATAAAACATATACTACAAAAACTTAAAATGAATTAACCATTTCATTACACTGTTAATATCTTTTTTACAAATAGCATCAATGTCTTTTTAAATCTAAGTTCATCAGATTATATGTACGCATGCCTATAAAATTCTTCCTTCGGTTCGCCTCTGCTTTCGCAATGGCATAAGTGTTTCTAAAATCTAAAGATTTAAGAAACACTAAAAAAAACTCCTTGATACGAGATCGAGGAGTTTGCAAATATTATTCGCCAATCATTTCTGAATATTGTTCTGCTGATAATAATTCGTCAATTTGGCTTTCGTCACTAATTTCTACTTTAACCATCCATGCTTTTTCGTATGGTGATTCGTTTACAAATTCAGGACTATCTTCTAATTCTTCATTAACTTCAACTACTTTACCAGTAATTGGTGCATATAATTCAGATACAGTTTTTACAGATTCAACACTACCGAAAGTGTCGCCTTCGTTTAATTCATCATCAGTTTCAGGTAATTCAACGAATACGATATCACCTAACTCGTTTTGAGCATATTCAGTAATACCAATTGTCGCTACATTTCCTTCAACTTTAACCCATTCATGTTCTTTAGAGTATTTAAATTCGTTTGGTACTGCCACGATAAATCCCCTCCTAATTTTAAGTACATTTTAATGATGCCATACCCACAATTATCAATCAACTATTATCTAAAAATTTTAAACCTTTAAATATTCGGATTTAAGATGTAAATTGGTATTTTTATGACTTTATTAAAATGAAAGTTCACTTTTTATATTTTGAAATGGTATCCAATTATAACCAAGTATTTTTATACTCTTCTTCTTTAAAACCTAATGTGATTTTATCACCTAATATAGCTAAAGGTCTTTTCACTAACATGCCATCTGAAGCAAGTAATTCAAAACGTTCTTCGTCTGATAAATCATCTAATTTATTTTTTAAATCTAATTCACGATATTTGGCACCGTGTGTATTAAATAATTTTTTAGTGTCTACACCAGTTTTATCAACAATTTCTTTAAATTCATTTTTCGTTGGTGTATGTTGAACAATATCAATTGGTTCATAACTCACACCGTATTCATCTAAAAATTTTGCTGCTTTTTTGCAAGTTGTACAATTTGCATATTGGTAAAATTTAATCATCGCTTTGCCTCCTTTATCTCTTAAATCCAATATATCATGTTATTTTAGAAAACGCTCTACTTTTTAAGCTTATTTTTTTATTTAAGTATTTTCATCCGTTATAATAAATTTACTAAATTTTTTCAAAGGAGCTTTTATAAATGGAAAGTATTAAAACAACTGAACAATTTAACGACACTGTCCAAAACGATCAACCTGTTATCGTCAAATTCGAAGCAGGTTGGTGCCCTGATTGTAAAGCAATGGATATGTGGATAGACCCTATCGTTGAAAAATATAAGGATTATGAATGGTATACTGTAAATCGTGATGAATTGGAAGATGTAACTGCTGAAAATGATGTTATGGGTATTCCTAGTATTTTAGTATTTAAAAATGGTGAAAAGTTAGCTCATTTACACTCAGCAAATGCTAAATCTCCTGAACAAGTAGAATCATTCTTAGACGAAACATTCAATAAATAATATACAAAAAATGGTCGAGACATTGATTAAGTATCATAGTACCAACTTATTGGTTTATGACTTAGTTAACGTCTCGACCTTATTTTATTATATTGCTCTACATCATCACTTTTAATACTCTGAAATTAGGTCTCTATTCTTACGTTTAGCTTTTGTCATTGGTTCTTCTAAATCAGTAAGATATAAGAATCCTGCTAATATTTCATCATCTTCAATATTTAATGCTTTACGGATTTTAGGTTCAAAAATATATGCAGGTGATTTCCAACAAGTACCAATACCTGCTTCATAAAGTAACAACATTAAATTTTGGGCAAATGCACCGAATGCAAAGTAATTTTCTCTATTTTGACGTTGTCTTGGATCTGCTTTCATAATCAACAACAACATGCCGCCTAGTTTTGTCACTTTATCATAATGATCAGCTCGCTTTTCCGGACTATCGGGGAAAGCAAAGCGTGTGATATCTTCACTCATGTTTCCTAATCTATCTTTAGCAACATGTACAACTCTCCACGGCTCTCTCATACCATGGTTAGGAGCATCGATAGCCTTTTCTATAGCCTCATATAAAGCATTATCATCGATAGTCATATCGTGTTTAAACTTCTTGACGCTTCTTCTGTTTGATATTGCATCTTGTAGTTCCAATCATATCGCTCCTTCTTCGTTCATTGATAATCTTTATCAATAATAAAATATATTAAGGTAATGTTCAAATCGTCGACTTACTTATTATAGAAATCTATTTGTTTTTTCAATTCTTCTACATGAATTTGTCCTGGAGCATGCGGTTCATTTAAGCAACCATAAGATACAGTACCACCAAATACGCCCTGTGCCGTACGACTAACTAAGCCTATATCCGACATTGCTATACCAACAATGTGCTGATTTAAAGCATCAGCCGAGTCTTTGACTGCCTCCAATAGATGTAATACATCCTTTTCATCATTAGGCATAACTGCCACTTTTAAATAGTCTGCTTCGAATTGGTGCATTTTATAATAAGTGAATTTTAATTCTTCTAATGATGGTGTTTCATTAAAATTATGATGTGATAGTACCACTTGAATGCCTTTTTGATGTGCCTTATTTATAAGAGTTAAATAAGTATTTTTGTCTTTTTGGTCATCCCATTCAATGTCTAACATGTCATAATTTGATTCATCAATGAGGTTTTGAATTACACTTTGATATTCAACTTCATTCACATAACCCTTACCTCCTTGGGAGTTAGATCTATATGTGATTAATACTTTAAATTCAAAAGGCAATTCATTTAACTCATCGACAACCTGATTAACTCCTGTAATATCTGCCCATTGATCTATTCGTAATTCAATAATATCAATACTGTCTTGAAAGAACTCTAAGTCTTTAAACAAGTCAGTTATCGTTGCTTCTTTAGGCGCAATCGTTACGGCTATATCTACCTTTTGCATATCAATCCCTCATTTCATTCAATACATCATTAATTGATTATTATTCTAAACTAAATTACATCAAACCGCCATAAAGTGCTTTGCAGTAACATATCTTAAAAAAAATTCACACATGATTGAGATGAATATTTACGGGTATAGAAAAATATATACAAAATATAGGAGGTAATCATATATGGCAGTTCAATATGAAACTAAAGCAACAAACGTTGGTGGACGTAAAGGACACGTTCAAACTGATGATAATGCGATAAATGTAGATGTATTACCACCACAACAAGCAGATGGTAAAGCAACAAACCCTGAGCAATTATTTGCCGCAGGTTATGCATCATGTTTTAATGGCGCGTTTGATTTAATCTTAAAACAAAATAAAGTACGTGATGCAGAGCCAGAAGTAACACTTACAGTAAGATTAGAAGATGATCCAGATGCTGAAAGTCCAAAATTAAGCGTAGATATTGACGCGAAAGTGAAAAATGTATTATCTCAAGAAGATGCTGAAAAATATCTTCAAGATGCACATGACTTCTGTCCATATTCTAAAGCGACACGCGGTAATATCGATGTCAATTTAAATGTTAAAGTAGAAGACTAAATAATAGTTTAAAAGATTAAATAAAAAGACACGTTCTTATAAGAACGTGTCTTTTTTTCATATAATCTCCTTAAGTAATTTTCCCCATCCTGACGATAACTCTGGTATACTGAATATATAATATACATAACCATGTAATTAAATAATTATTTTATCAAAATTTTCGAAAGTGTTTTTGTCTATTTTTAAATTATTATTGAAAGTTTTAATTAAATATTTTATTATGTAATTAACTAGCCACTTCAAATTAATCAACTATTTGAATCAGGAGGTCACTATGAACAACATACGTACATTAAACCTAGATGATTTAGCTTCATACAAATCACTTTTATCAGGGGAACATCACACATATTCATGGGATCGCTATTATTTGGATCATGTATCCGATGAAGCTTTGACAAAAATTTTATCTTCAGAAACAGCTCATATCAATGTTTTTGGTGCTTTTGAAGATGATGTCCTAGTTGCAACTGCAACATTGAGACAAAGCAAATATGTAGGTAAACAACATAAAGCAGTTATCCTAAATAACTTTGTAAAAGACAATGATGAAGTGATTAACAGAGAATTAATCAATTATATACTTCATTTTGCTGAACAAAAGAACTTAGAAACAATACTTACTTCAGTGACATCTAGTAATATCAGCGCTAAAGTATTTTTTAGTTCTCTAGGATTTGAAAATCTTGGTTTTGAGAAAAATGCTAGTAAAATTGGTGACGAATATTTTGATGAACATTGGCTATCTTATGATTTAAGAAAAAGCTAATATATGTCTTTGATTAAATTAAGGATATATGTGGGCCATATTCTAATTATGCATTCAAAGATTTAAACAAATTAAGATGATAAAATATATTAAAAGCTCAACATTGCCTTATTTGCAACGTCGAGCTTATTTTTATAATGTAGGATCAATCAATTCAATAAATTTAAATTGACCATCTTGATATTCAAATTTTAAAATATGACAATTTCCTATATCAAATGAACTACCCTCTTCATAACCCAAGCACTTTCTAATAAAAAGACCTATAGTACTACCATGACTTACAGCTAATGTTGTTTTATCACAATGATGTTCCATAATTTCAGTTAATGTATCTGTCATACGTTGTTCTACTTGTAAACGCGACTCTCCACCGAAAGGAACGACATAATCTCCATAAAGCGTTGTAGGCTGTTTGATTTTCTTAAGCAATTCAATACTTTCACCCTCAAAAACACCAAAATGCCATTCTTTTAAACCTTTTGACCGAACATATTTATGTTGATGGTTAGGTACAGCATTCTCAAGTGTATCACACGCTCGTTCCTGAGAAGATGAAAACAAGGTATCAAATTCAATATGATTATTCTCAAAATAACGTGCAGCGGCTTGAGCTTGTTCAATACCATGGTTTGTTAATGGTGAATCACTTGCCCCTTGGATTTTACCCTTTAAATTAAAAACAGTTTGACCATGTCTCATTAAATATAAAATCTTCGTCAATTTTTCACACCTCTACTAAACTACTATTCACAATTCGCTATACACTAAATGATAACGAGTTACTTATCTAATACCATTAAATCACTACTAAAGTCGTTAGTAAATCAACAATTTATTGATAAATTAACTGTCTGATAGGGTTTGACTACCCTTAAAAAGGGTATAACTTAACACTAGATTTACATTTGTTAAAGGAGTGTTAAATAAAATGGAGTCTCATGATTACAATTATGTGAACCCGCAAAATGTATCACTTGATTGGGAATGTTTTATAGTAAGTAAAAGTGATATGTTATTAGACGGCGTACCAAATGAGCTCATTAACACCTGGTTAGATAACGACATCATAAAGCCATTTAGTATCAAAAACAATGATATCAATTTTAAAACGAAAGACGTTTGGCATGCTTTAAACCAACAAAACTGGTATTACTTAAGTTAGTTGATATAAACTAATCGCTCTATTGGTGCTTTCAATAAGTTGAGGGTCCTTATAATTAGACAGCACATATGATCGAATAACATGCTTATTTTTTTCATCTTTTGGGAATTTGTGATATTTATTAATATAGTTAGCTAAACTTCCAAATGGTGTATCATCATTAATAAAACCTATAATAAAATCATAAAATGTCATAATCACATACCCCCTTATCTTAATCAATAGTTGATTTGTATTTAATCTTATCAGAAAACTCGAGATTGTAAATGTGCAAAATTCAATTTTGCACATTTTTTATTAATTTGTAATATTTATTCAATTAATTGCTCCTTTTTCAGTTTGAAATTCATTTTTTCATTAATTTCTCATTATTTATTCACATTTAATTGATAGTTACAGCATTTCTATATTTACCAAATCTCAATTAATGATATGATAAGAATAAGGATTTTGAAATCAAAGATGCATTTTCCAGAGGTGAAGCACCTATGAAACTATACATTATACATGCAATCAATATTATTTTAACGATATTATTTATTATTTTTAATGTAATTATTACTTATAATGCAAACCTAGACGATACCTTATGGTTAGTGCCTGGATTAATTGTATGCGGTTTGATTATGATGATTAGTTTTGCTATTGCTATAACTAAAAAGGACTTGTTAAGTGAAGTTCTTTTCTTTATTAATATTATTCTTACACTGTACTACATTTATCCAATTTTTTATGATTTTCTTTAAAGAGATAGGAGGTTAAAAAATGAGCTTGCATTTTACAATTCTTTTTTGGCTTTCACTTATATTTATCGTAGCTGGTGCGATTATTCTAGCTATCATGCTTAAAACTAAAAAAGAATCTAAGAAAGAATCTTATCTTGGTTTCACCATTGTATTCTTCATTTTTGGATTAGCTATGTTGATATATACATTGTTATTCGGACTCTAGTCCAAAACAAATACGTTCAGTTGCCGTTGTAGCTGAACGTTTTATTTTAATACTTTATTAATTTTTATGTATTTTACATTTATAAAGGAGTCTCTAACCATTGTATAAAAAGTTTGCATATATATTACTTTTCACTATCATCTTCAATATATGCTTGACCTTATCACCTTTTCATATCAATATTGCTAATGCCGAAGATTCTTCTATGTCGAAATCAAAACAAGACTTCCAACTTCAACCTGGAGATATCATTATAACTAAAGGTCCTGTCTTATTCGGCTTTTTTGGTCATTCAAGTATCGCCATTGATCATGATACGGTTTTACAAATTGAAGGCCCTGGTGACAAACCTATCACTGAGTCATTTGAATCATTTAAGTCAAGATTTGGTGAAGGTAAAGATGACTGGATTAAAATATATCGTTGCGCTAAGCCTGGTGCCGGTAAAAAAGCTGCTCGATGGACTAAGGAGAACTATGAAAATACTAATCATAGATACTTAGTAACATTAAATCTTAAAAGTAAACATTTCACTTACTGTACAAAAATTATCTATCAAGCCTATAAAGAAGGTGTAAGTCAAAATGCAGTAACCGACCACGGTATGTATATCATTTCACCTTATGCACTTAAAGATAACTTTACAGACGAATACCATTTAAAATTAGTGAAAACATATTAAAACGCCCTACTCTATTTAAGTCATTTTACAAATGATGAGTAAGGCGTTTATTCATGCGATTAGACTTCTTTAAAATAATTAACAAACTGGTCATTTTTCTCTAATAAATCAAGATAAGATATCGCACCGAATGGAATAATTCTTGTGCAATTCTTCATAGGATAAATAATGACCTCATGTTCATAATCAACGTGGATATCGTTTTCTAAAATGACACGCTTATTCCCAAATACTACCGCAACTGCTTTGAAACCATCGTCATTTAAGTATCGTCTTAATAATTCTTTATCCATATCATCACATCCCTTTATTTACATATTACCACGTTAACATTAAGAGATTGTTAATATTTAGCGTTATTTTACATTAACTAAATAAAAAGAATTTTATAGTGTACGCCTTGATATAATTGAAGTTATTATTATTTCATATTTTTAGGTTTTGAGAAATATTTTAATTAATATAATTAATATGTAGTTATAGTCAAATTACTTGTTAAACGTATTAAAAAATTGATATGATTTATAAATCAAAAAATTGATAATTAAGGAGAGAGTATGAAAAGGAACACGAGTCTTTATACTAAATTATATTATTTATCAATCATATTAATAGTCATCGCAATCTTGATTGTCGCTTTAATATTTTATAATACACGAAAAAACATGAATCAATCGAATTTAGATCGATACAATAATTTTCAAGAACTTAAAACAAATACCAAAGAGCATAAGGATTGGAGAATTGTCACTAAAGAGCGTAAACATCACGATATATTAGTCACTGCCATACATGGTGGCGGTATTGAACCAGGGACAACTGAACTTGCGCGTCGTATTTCTAATGTAGGTCATTATGATTTTTATTCATTTGAAGGATTACGTAAGAAAAATAATGATCAACTTCATATTACATCTACGAATTATGACGAACCTAAATTACATGATATGTTAAAAAATGCTGAGCAAACCGTTTCAATACACGGTTTTTCAGGAGATGACCCAATCGTTTTTGTTGGTGGCAAAGATAAAAAAATGGCCAAATCTATAGCCAAATCACTTCGACATAAAGGATTTACTGTTAAAGAAAGCCCAAACGAGATTGATGCCAAATCGTCTAAAAACTTTGTCAATGAGAATGAAAATGACTCAGGTGTACAATTAGAATTAACCACAAAACAAAGAGAACAGTTTTTCAAAAATCATAAGCTAAGTAGACAAGTTCGTTCTAATCCTGATAATTATACAAAAACGTTCTATCAATTTGCTAATGCCGTTCAAGATGGTGTCAAAAAAGCTAAAGAGTCATAATTTTGTCAGTAATTGATCTGATAATTCGTTTTGTAAATTGAAAATATAGGGTAAAACATATGTAGTGCAATATTGGGGAGGAAAGTAAAAATGGACGAACTAACTAAAGAACAAAAATATACCATCGCAAAATTTTACAAATTATATATGGAACGCTCTAATGAAGGACAAACTGAAAAAGAAGCCAATGATTTTAAAGATTCCATAACGACTCAAGATGATTATTTTTGTGATCGAAATTATGATGACTTCGTAGAAAATTTAAAAGTTCTAATTAAACATGGTTATATTGATGGTCATATTGAAGATAACCAAATCAATGATATCAAAATGACAACAAAAGCATTTACGGATATTGAAAAAAGTTTTGGCTAATACGATTAGTACAAAATCAAGTCAACTTATGTATGATTTGTTTGTAATGAATTTTCTTTATGGGAGGTATATTAAACGTGGCAGAATGGAAAATTAACAATCATTCAAAAAGACAATTTGCAATTCAACGAAATGATCATGAAATCTCTATTGTTGAACCACAAAGCAATGGAAGTTTTAAAATATTAGCTGAAATCGACACATATAATCAAATCACCAATGTATATGATCCCCTATTATATGTGTCAGCTGATACTAATAATGAAGAATTAAATATCTTTGATCATTCATAAACATTGACTGAGTATAAAGGCGACATGCTTGATAGAATGAATTGAACAATACACAATATTTTTGACCTCGCATTATTTCTAATACTTTTATCATTTTCAATTTTAATTTTTTTGTATATTTAAGTTTCATTCAACTATATAAATTATATAACTTGAAGTTTAATTTTCCTTTTCTAATTATCAATATAATAAAGTGGTAAAACGCTTATATTTATGGTAATCTTAATTTGTTAAACTTTGTGAGTGTTTAACATTACTTCTTGTTAGCGTCAACTTAACTTTAATTTTCGTCATTATTAAAGTTTACGTTGGCGCTTTTTTAATTATAATAAATTACTTTGAACTATTATTACATTTATTTATACAAATTAATAAAAATATTCACAATTTTGAAAAAGAAAAAGATGTAAAATAACAATAATATGTAGTAAACTTAAGATAATTAAGAATCTTAGGAGGATTATATGAAAAAGGTATTTTGGTTGGTTTTATGTAGTTTTTTAGTTTTAGGTGCATGTAGTCAAAGTGATCATGATTCAAAACATGATGAAAAGAAATCAACTCAAAAAGATAAAAAAGACTCTAAGACTAGTAATGATGATACAGTCAAAAAAGTGAAGGATAGTGCTAAAAAGAAAGATAATCCTAAATCACAAGATGACAAAGGAAATAAAGAGCGCGTTGATGGTGATAAAACAAATTAATCATCGTACTAAAAAATATCAGCTTAAATGTTAATTACATTTAAGCTGTTTTTTCAAACACTTAAGCAAAAACCAACAAAATTGTACTTAATTGTATTAAACTCTATTTAATATCAATTTTGTACTTTAATAGATAGTCAATTGATATTTTTGCGTAAACCATGTTGTAACATCTTTATGATAGTAATCCTTATTCACATACATAACTGAGGAAAGGATGTGATTAACATGAGAGACACAAAATTTAGTCCGGAAGAACTAGAAACAATTCAACGTTTCTATAATTCAAGAAGACGAACAGTTTGTTGTTCAAACCCAAAACTTACATTTTCAGAAGATGTCTTCTTTATTCCTACAGCAGCAAATCAATCTAACGGCATCGAAGCTTTCGCTACTTATTGCGAAAACTGTGGACAAACTAAAATTTTTAATCTTAATGTTATGCATAACGCAAAATTTTAAATTAAAATCTATTAAGTATTAACATTGATTGATAGTTTTTTGTTTTATATATTATATTTATACTAAACACTCCCAATTTCATTAATGAACTGGGAGTGTTTTTCATATTTAAATAATTCTAATTAAATAATGGCATAAAAAAAAGCAACCATGACGGTTGCTTTAAAAATGTTATTACATTTTTACGACATTAGCTGCTTGTTCTCCACGATCGCCTTCAACGATGTCGAATTCAACTTTTTGTCCTTCTTCTAATGATTTGTATCCTTCTTCAGCGATTGCTGAGAAATGTACGAATACGTCGCTTCCATCTTCTCTTTCGATGAAACCAAAACCTTTTTCTGAATTAAACCATTTAACTGTACCGTTATTCATATAGAATACCTCCGCGTGCTTTTGCACTAAATATTTGTAACAAATTTCATTGAATCAAAAGGAGTGTATTCTTATAAATAACTCTCAATTAACTTCACGTACTTGATTACTTAATTACAACTATACGCTTATTTTGAGAAAAGTAAAGCCTTTTTACTAAATTCTTTTAAATTTATTTTATTTTCAAAAATTGTGAACTTCTATTTGTATTAAAATCAGCTTTAAATTAATCTAATACTTAGAACTTATAAATGCTATTTATTTTATAAGCAAAATATTTTTCGGACAATATTTCTTAATTTAAACTATGTTGAATTTGATTACTTTTCATTGAACATCTCGTTTAATATATTAATACCTTGATCATATACTGATTCCATTTCATATACATATAGGTGTATATCATCCTTATTTACGTTTTCACTAATTAGGTACTCCCTAGCTAATAAATAAAACGTTCTCATAGTAGCAATAAATTCAATATTTAACTTACTATAACCATCATGAATATGACAATAAAAACTGAGATTTACTAATAAATGATCCACCTCATTCAATAAAATCATTTTCTCATCATTGACATTGCACGACGAATTTTTAAGTAATATTTCATATAGATTCGTAAGTTTCATATAAAGACTTGTCATATTTCCCTTTAAAAAGCGGAACTCTTTATTTTTATCCATTAGATTTCCACCTACTCATTTATTGTCATGTTTTTATAATTCTGAGCAAAGATTTTTAATATCTATACTTCTTCGTATTGTTTAAAATATGCTTCATCTAAATGATTGAGATGTATATTCTCTATTTGCAATGTGACATGTCTTAATCCATATTTATCTTTAAGTAATTTAGAAACTTTATTTATTGTTTCATAAGGAGACTTAATATATTCATCACTTAGTACAACGTGAGCACTTAAAGACCTATGATTAGTTGTAATACTCCATAGATGAAATTCATGTATATCAATGACCCCTTCTACTGATTTCATGTCTGCCATAATGATATCTGTGTTAAAACCATCAGGCACGCGTTCCATCAATACTTTCCATGCATTTTTAATAATTTTAAACCCACCATTAAATATAATTAAAGAAATAATAATACTAATGATTGGATCAATAATATTCCACCCTGTGAAATAAATGATCACTACTGCTACGATAACACCTATAGAATTTAATAAATCACCAAAGAAATGCCATAATGCACTTTGGATATTAATATTATCTTCTTTCTTTAAAGACGCTACTAAAATTAATGTCAAAACAACATTAACGACTAATCCTATGACAGCTATGACAACCATAAGACCACTTTCTACAGGTTTTGGATGAATAATCCTCATAATTCCTTCATACATAATACCTAGTGAAATCACTATAAGCGCCAAACCATTTAAAAAGGCAACTATAATTTCTAACCTCATAAAACCATAAGTATAATTCTTAGTGGGTGCTTTACTTGCGAAATATATTGCTACCATAGATAGCGCTAAAGCAAGCACATCACTCAACATATGAAATGAATCTGATAGTAAGGCAAGCGAATTAGATACGATCCCTCCTACAAACTCTACTATTGTAAAAAAGAGCGTGATAATTAAAGATAACCATAATGTCGTCTTAGAACTATTTTGAAATTTACGATGTTCAACATGATGAAAATATTTTGTTTGATTATTCATAGATAGTCTCCTTTGTTAGAAACACATCAATCATATACAGTTTCTTAAGTTATATTTTTAATCTTTATTTCTTCCCTTCTTATTTTGGCTATATAGGTTCAGTATTATAAAAACAAATACTGGGAAGAAGATAATGAAAAAAGTCATATCAATTCTCCTTTTACTAGAATGCAACTCATTAAAATTATTTTTTCATTCTTTCAACTTTATAGTACCAATTGTTCTATATCAATTCAAAATGACACGAATCAATTTATAGTTTCTATTTTTATATCAGATAAAATTGACTTATATAACAAATTAGTATCTATACAATCTATTATCATTTTAAAATTGATAAAAAGTAATTTAAGTTATTAACCTTTATAACTAAAAGTGATTACTAAAAAACCTGTCATAACAGTATTATTAATATATATGTAAATAACAAATAAAGGAGCTATGTTGAATGGAAGAAAACTATAATGAAGAACAGCAAAGAAAACAATGGGAACAATTTCAAGAATTTCAAAGACAACAAGAAAAGCAAAAGTATGTAAAGTCTAAATCTAAGAAACCATGGATTTGGGTTGGTGTAGGTTGTCTCGTTTTCTTTATTTTAATTATTATTGGCATTGTTGCATTGACCTTTAGTATGAATGGTGGATTTAAGCATCATGCCACCGGTACAAAAAATTATAAAATCGGTGATACAATTAAAAACGGTGATTTAGAAGTTAAAGTTAAATCAATTGAAAATACTAAAGCCGTTGGTCCTTCAATTGCACCTACTAATGCGAAAGATACATTTGTTGTTGCAGATGTTTCAATTAAAAATAAGGGAGACAAAGCATTAACAATCGATAGTCAAATGTTTAAATTAAAATCTGGAGATAAATCATTTGAAGCAGATGCCACTGGTTCAGTATCAGCTAACCAAAGTGATGACGGAAGTATCACCAATTCATTTTTCTTAGAACAAATTAATCCTGACAGTACGGCCGAAGGAAAAGTTGTATTCGATGTTTCCGAAAAAGTTGCTAATACTAAAGATAAAAAACTAGAAATCACATCTAGCTTATTCAGCACTAAAAGTATAACTGTGGATCTATCAGATGCTAAAACATCTACTAAAGATAAAAAAGATGATGATGCTACTAACGACGAAAGTACTTCATCTACCACATCAGGTTCATCGGATGACACTTCATCAAGTAATACCGGTAATTCAACTTCATCATCTGCATCACCTTCATCAAACACTGGCAGTCATCAAGACGCTAGTAGTAGTTCGTCAAAAGCAACACCATCTAAAGAAGATTCATCATCTTCTGCACCTAAAGAAAGTGAACCTCAAGAGTCAAAATCAGCTATACCAAATAGTGAAAATACACCAAAACCATCTAATAACACTTCATCAAATAGTGCGCCTTCGAGTGCACCTAGTGACAGTAGTTCAAAGTCAGAATAAAATATTAACATTGTCATCTCATTAAAAGATAAATACGTATCATTTCATTGCCACTCATATTCGGAGTGGCATTTTTATATTTTGAAATATTACCTTGATATGATATTGCTTTAAATTTGATATCGCTATACGTTAGAATGACACCACAATGTCACTAATTACATTGTAGCCAAATAATATAAATGAAGGAGATTGAGAAATGAAGAAACCCTTTTTTATTTTATTATCAAGTTGTTTAATTTTAGGCGCTTGTGGCAACCATGATTCTGAACATAAAGAAGAACATAAAAAAATTGAACATAAAAAGTCAAATGACTCTAAAAAAGACAAAGAGAAGTCTAAAAACAAACGTTCAAACGATCCTAAGAAAGATAATATCAAAGATTATGACGAAGAGAAGAAAGAGTCAAAAAAAGATAAGGATAAAAAGAAAGATAAAGCTAAAAAACAATCTTCATCTCAAAGTAAACCTAAACATAATAAACAATCATCTACTCAAAATAACGGGCAAAATGCACAACAAGGAAGCCAATCCCAACAGTCTAATGGTCAAAATCAACAACAATCACAATATCAGCAACCGCAACAGTCTAATGGCCAAAATCAACAACAATCGCAATCTCAACAACCTCAACAATCCACTGGACAGAATACACAACAACCACAATCTAGTGGTCAGAACACAATGCCCGCTTCAAATTAACTATAGTTAAAACATAGTAATCCGAACTAACTATATAATATTGAAACTATGATTCAAGTCCCGCTTTCCTAACATATTAGGAGTGGGATTTTTGATTTTCCAAAAATATAAATATTAGTGTGAAAATAACCCACAATTCTAGGAATTGCAGGTTAAGTCATCCGCTTAAATTCTAATTTTATTATCGACAAGTCTTTACTTCTTTAATGATTTAAAACCTCTTTTAACATCTCTGATTAAACCACTAGATCCTAACCAATTAGAAATCGTTGCCATGATAAATGCAATCATTTTACCTATCAAATCCATACATATGACCTCCATAGGCTTTTAATAATAATTACCACGAAATAATAGTAATGTAACATAAAACAATCCTATTCTAATATTAAAAAATCTCTAACATATAACTTATATGTATTGTTCTTTTATCTTTCAAACGAAATTACATATCATTATGCAATATTAAATAAGGTGTCCTTTCATTTTCAAAGGACACCTTATTTTTTACTTTTTACCAAAACTTCGAATATTTCTTATTACTTTACTTACCCGACGCCACCACAAATTATGTCTTTCTTTCACCTTACTTAAAGTAATCATATCTTCCTCTAAGATAACAAAATCAAGATTTGCATTTTCTTTCATATGAACAGGATTGGTACTTCTTGGAAGTGGTAAAACACCAATTTGCAAGTCATATCGAATAGATAATTGTGGTACAGATACGCCATATTTATCAGCAACGCGTTTAACAACCGGATCGTTTATCAGTTTGCCTGTGGCATTAGGTGAATAAGCCATAATCAAAATATCATGCTTTTCACAGTATTCCATAATATCCCTAGGTGTAAGTCCAATATGTACTTCAACTTGATTAACTGCAGGTTTAATCTTCCCGTTCTTCAGAATATTTTCTAAGTCTGCTATTTCAAAGTTAGAAACACCAATAGAACGAATCTTACCTTCTTCTACAGCTTCTTCCATTGCTTTCCATACTGCAAGATTTTCATCAAAATATGGCTTAGGACTACCTACAAGAAGTTCTCTCCAAGGTTTCGGCGAATGAATTAATACTTGATCAATTACTCCAATACCCAATCTTTCAATAGAATTCTCAATACAAGCTTTAGCGCCTTCATAGGTTTTTACCTCTGGCGGAATCTTTGTAGTGACAAAAATATCTTCTCTTAGAATACTAGATTCACGAATTGCCTCACCTACACCTTCTTCATTTTCATAATGAATAGCAGTATCAATATGACGATAGCCTATTTCAAGCGCCTCTTTCACTGCTAATATCACATTTTCATTAGAAATTTGCCATGTTCCAAAAGCAATTTTTGGCACTTCTAATTGGTTATTTAGTGTATATTTTTCTTGTAATACCATAAATATCTTCCTCCTTGATTTGTCTCGTTTCATTTCTGTATTTTCTTTGCATTAATGCTATATTTCAATGTCGCATTGATAGAGAGAAAGAATCTGTCACTAATTTTTCAACTAAATGGTATTCTTCATTTCACCAAACAACTGATTTATAACTACTGTATCCCACCTATTAAATAACGTAGTGCCTCCATTGCCTCTTCTTTATCCATCTGATTTTTGCGAATAAAACTCCAGTCCAAAATCATATGAATGGTGTTGGCATAATGTTCTGACATCTGATCATATGATAATTGATACTTTTTAGAAGGTGGACAAGTTACTAGAATAGTATAAATCTGTTGCCTAATATATTTTCTTAACGATTCAGCAAATCGGCCATCATTAGTATTATGCGTCATAATTTTTGCAATATTATCTCTGTATCCATTTAAATAGTCGTAACATCGCTCAAATAGTATATAAGGTCTTTTTTCTGGCGTAAGTGAATCATAATTGTCAACGACCATATCACTAGCTATTCTTTGCCAACAATAATTTAAAAGATCATTAATATCATCAAAATAATTATAAAAGGTTGCTCTTGGATAGTTGGCTTTCTCACACAACTCATTAATGGTAATTTTCTCCAATGGTTTAGTTTTCAATGTCCAAAAGAGTATTTTAGCAAATTCTTTTAATGTTCGTTCTGCAAACTTAGTCATCTTTTTATTTGTATCGTATTTCATTTATTCAAGTACTTTCCTTTTTATAATCGTCTGATATCTATTTGTATGATACCGTCTACCATTTAGTAATACAAGCACCACCTTGTTAAATTCGTCTATCCTTTTGCAGATTATAAGATATGTCTATCTATGTGTTTTCATAAAAGTTTTCTATAAAACAATAAAAAAGCTACCATTGAAGGTAACTTTTCAATAATAATATAAGTTCTATTTTAAATATGATAAATATATTGCTATTACCACTAATACTAATGCAATTACACCATGTCCAAACATATTAATTTTAATTTGCGTTTTATTCAAGCTCTGTCCCCTATTCATACGCTTATAATTTAATTGATATAAAAATGTCCAAAACGTTGCATATATTAATATAAATAATAATCCTAAAATTATTGCTACATATATACTAATATTAATCATCCTTTATATTATGAAGTGATATTACATTCAATAAACAATATAAGAGTTCACCTATTTTGCTTGGCGTTAATAATAATAGACGCTATTCCTAAACAAAATAAAAAGAAAATCATCAAATAAACAGCCATATTATCCGTCTTGATATAAAATTTAAACAGTATAAATGATAATAACGCGATAATAAAGTAAACAGGAATAAAAGTTTTTTTCCAAAATAATGAATCTTTCATAAAATTCCCTTCTTATACAAAGTATTAATCTTCAGATGAATCGCCCATTAATTGATATATAACATATACCACAACAACAATAATCGTAAGCAAGTCAAACGAATGTATAAATGCATCGCCAAATGAATGATCTAACCAAAAGAAACGAATTAAGAATAACAAAATTGATTGAAATAAAATAGCAAAAAAAATATTAATTATGGATTTAGCTAATATAAAATTATATACAATATATATTATTCCTAATATGGTAACAGCCCACATTAATATATGAGGTAGCATCTAATCATCCTTTAATAAGCGTTATAACAGAGTCATAATAATGAATTGTTTAGCTCAATGCTCTACGAATTCAATTATTTTTATTAAATTGAGCATGAATATAAATTAATAAAATACCAATCAATATAAACATCAAATGTCCTATTACACTAAAAATTTTAGATTGATTCAAATTTAATAAATTAAAAACAATTGGTTGCAATATGATTAACAATAATAGAAACATACCTAATTTTATTGAAGTAAAATACTTTGCCATATTCGCACCTTCTTTTATAAAAACATTAACAAACTTTAGTTATTTCGTCATTAAAGTGATGAAGTTAAATTATTCAATGATGCTTTTAATATTTCATAACCATTAATATAAATGTTCTCTTTTTAACACTTATGTATTAGAATTGGACACTTAAGAAATCCAAAACAACTCTATATGAATTACTCTAAACTGAAAATATAGTCCAATTGCAAGATAAAACTATATATTTAGGAGTGAATAATCGTGTTCGAAAATAAAGATGATATTACATTACTTTATCAAGCTATTTCAGAACTAGCTGAAATCATAGGTCACCATCCTTACAACACAAAATCAATTAGCCTTTTATGTTTGGATTTAGGTATAACACTCGAAGAATATCAAAAAGTACTGATAGCATTCTTAAAATTAGCACATAGTAAAAATACAGAAGAAATGGAAATAAATGATTTTAAAAAGATATTAATTCAGTTTATTGAAAAATATGATGACCTTAGGGATTCTCAAACATTAAGATTTATTGAAGGCTATGCACGTAACTATATTCCCGAACTACTGCCATACGCCGAGAAACTTTATCTCGAAATACGCGTATAACTAAATTGAAATTGATTGGTGCAATACACCATTTTAGAACCAAATCAAAAAAGCCCACAACCACATGGGTTACAGGCTATATAATGGAGACGGTGGGAGTTCATTAATGCGTATATATTTGTATAAAAATCGCTATAAGTATTGTCATAGCAAAGTTTACATTGTCTATTCAGTTGTGTGTAAAATGTTAAATTTGAAAAACACAAGATATTTGGGGCAATGAATAGGTCTGATTATACTACTGTTCATACTCTTGCTCTTTATTTCAAAATTATGCCCTTTTTCGCCCTTAAATCATTTAAAGTCATTTTCGTAATATGTCATATAATCTTGTACATCATATAGAAAACTTCTTGTTTTACGCCCTTTATCTAGTTGACCTATTACATTAACATAAGAATCTCTAACAGCTACCTTAAAAGTTTTAAAATAAATATTATTAACATAATATTTTTGAGTTCTAATTAAATTATTATTTTTATACTCTAATTCTAACTCTTTCCTTAACTCTCTAGCTAAATCTCTCCCATTAGTAACATCATCTTCGAATACCTAGCTAATTTCTTGCGACTTTTCCTTAAAGTAATTCATCTTATTAATAACCTCTTGTTTAGTTATGTCATTGGGTATTTTAAATAAAATATTGTTCATAATCCTACCTCATTTTTATCATATTATTAATATTTATTACGTAATAAATACCATTTAGTTACAATAGATATTTTACCTATATAGTTACACAAACTCATTCCTCACTGCTACACAGGACATTTCTCAGAATGGATAACACCACTATTAGAACAAAGATCTTTCTAAAATCATGTGTCATACATTATTTATTATTCCTTATATAAGTGTTTTAATATATATTAATCTTCATTTAATGGTCTTAGCAATATTGATTGTCAAAAAATAGAAAGTTCTTATTAGTTTAAAAATAGAAGCACATATAATTGAATACCAAATAACAAAATAAATGTTATCAATTTCAATATCATATAATTTAAAACAGTACAAAACCAATGTATAAATAGATAACAATAAGAACATCTCTGTATTTAGCATAATATTTTCAATCAATTTCTTTTCTGTGTCTAACTTCTCAAACAATTTTGCTCTATCGTTTAAAAGTGGTATAAGAGTAACAGAAAAAAACAAAAATGCTGTTGTTAAAGAAGAAAAAGATATTACTGTTTCCAAAAAATCACTATATTGTTCTTTATTCTGAATAACAGAATATTGAACATTCAAACACAAGAACACAATAATTAGGATTATAAAAAACAAAACAACATCTATGTTTCTTTTAAACACAAAATCACAACCCTTTATCAAATTGTTAAAGAATATCTTTTTCAATAATCTTTAAATTATCTCTATAAGCTTTTTTTATCGATTTAATCATAGAATTAATAGTTATTTTATTATTGTTGTTTAATTCTACATCATCATCTATATATATTAATCTGTTAGCGATAAGATCAATAATTTGTTCATGGCCATCATTCTCCCCTCTAATAACCATTTTTTTGACTTCTTTTGTCTCATCTTTCGCTAAAATATTTTTTATTTGTTTTAATGACTCTGAAATATCTAAAGCTTTTGATGTATACTTTACCTTCATAGAATCTGCATTTAGTTTATCAATCATTTTTTTATCTCTTTGCGTTGACTGATTTTTATTCTTTATTTTATCTACATCTACAATTCTAGAAATATTAAACTCAATTTCTTTTAGATCATCAATGTGTTTTAAATTATCAATTTTTGTGTTATTTATAGCAACGTTCAATTTGGCACCTTTTTTCTTAACTGTTCTATAAAAAAAACTTTTAAAATCTGATTGAGAAATCCCTCCTCTATTTGATGGAATAATCACTACTCCATATCTAGGGCAAAATAACACTACAGTATCAACTGTTAAGCCTTGCTCCGGTTCATCGCCATATTCAGATCTACCATCTTTTACTGTTTTTTTAATTTCATTTATAACTGCAATTTTTGTAGTAACCGTTTTAGATAAACAAAAAACCCAAACTTCATTATTTATGTACTTATATTTTTCAATATAGTTAAATCCGATATAAGTTGATTTTTTACATTTAATAAAATTAAAATCTTTATTTTTTTCAAATTCTTCCAAAGATTCTTTTAAATATTCATTCTTTCATAATTTTTGTCAACCTTACCTTTAAATTCATAAGTTAAAACAAAGAAATCATATTTTTTTGTAATCGTATTCATTTCCCCTTAACCTCTTTCGTGTGTAGTTTTATACATTATATATTTAAATCTACAAAATAAAAAGATTATATATGAAAAAAGCAACTAATATCGGGGAATGACATTAGTTGCAACTACACAATACCATTATACAATATTTTAGCACCTAGTACTAATTATATAATCATTTCTTATTTTCTCCTTTGATATAGGCATATAAAACGCCACCACCACCTATAAGTACAGCAAAAATGACACTTACCCATAACCCAATAGACATATTATCGTCCCTCCTTTACTTAAACGATACCCTCACATATATTTATATAACTTCCTTTATTCCTCAAATCTCCCAATATCATCAATATGAAAATCAGTATTTGGATATTGCTTTTCCTATTCTATTAAATCTCGCTCATTCTTCTCATCGTCTTGAACAAGACTATCAATAAATATTGGTGTTGCCACATTTATATCCACTTTATCAGTAAATATAATGTGTTAATGTCGAATAAGGTCACAAGCTTTTAAACGATCATTCGCTTTAATGGGCACTTCACATGTTCGTTGTTTACGAGGTTCATGTGTCCTGTGTCGGGGTTCTTTTCAAATGAACTTTTCTTAACTACAACTTCTTTCACTTCAGTTTCCTCACCCACTGCTGAACGTGATAGCAAGTATAGTGTTTTTTTCGCAGTTAAAATGGTATCGTCTATAATCTCATCTTTCTTGCTTTGAATATAGTCTTTTACTTTCTCATTGCGCAAAAGTCTGCTACCTGTTACATATGCGCTATTTGAGCTATAACCGGCATTTATAATGCTTTGAGTAACGTTAAGTATCATAAAAATTACTCATTCACAAAACTCTCTTTTCTACTTGTTTATTCGTCCTAATAATCACTACGTCTCTCTCAAATGACATATATTTTAGTTCTTTTATTCGAGCTACATCAAATATTTACTACTAACCACATCACATACAATAAAAGCCCACAACCACATGGGTCGCAGGCTATATAATGGATACGGCTGGAGTTCATTAATGCGTTTATCTTTTCACATAAAAATTGCTATAATTTTTGTCGTAGTAATGTTTAAGATGTCTTTTCAGTTGCGTGTAAAATTGAAAAATTACAAGAGCTTTATGTATCTATTAGGTTTGATTAAATTAATATTCACACTCTTGCTCTTCACTTCAAAATAATGCTTTTTTTATGAATTACTTTGTTTTTTCTTACTTTCTCTAAATTCCTCATCAGATTTTCCATGAATTATAAAATCTACGATCACGTATAAAATACTACCAATAATATTGAATATTAACTCCAAATAGATGCCCTCCATAGATTTTTAATTATATTACCAAGAATGATATTAATTTAATGCACTCAGTATCTACAAATATTTATCTTTAATTATGAGCTATTTTATATGCTTCAGTGAACAATTCATTCTATTAGGTAGTAATCGACATAGTACGTTTCTAAGAGTAAAGAACATACTGATTAGATAGTAAACATATTTAATAATTCTCTAAACCTTTATTTCGTTTGCTAATAACTAAGCCTATTGCTAAACCAATAAATGTTCCAAAAGGAAACCCCATTATAAAACTGAATAATACAGTGAAACCTAATATACTTAAAATTGGATGAATATAAATTTTATTTTGATTATTCATATGTATAACTCCTTTTGTAATTATAATAAGTTACCTACTTTTAATGATATCATAATCAGTTTATTTCAAAACCTGAATTATAAATATAGCCTGTATCAAAAAATCAAAAACGCTTATATACCTCTTTACTTTATTCATTCCTCAAACTTAACTCATTTTCATTTTGGCCTTTACTATCAACAAATATTGGCAATTAATTAAAAATGGAGGCAGTTATGTTTAAAATTCATGATGAGACATATATTAGAAGAACGATAAAATTTTTAGTTACAATATTAATAATTTTCTTAGTCACCTTTATTTTAGCAATTATATTTAGCCCTTCTACTGAAACCATAAAAAATCTATCTAAAGGTATACCCAGTAACGTTGCCAATGCAGTAGGGTTAGAAAAAGTTTGGGAATATATACTAAATAATGGGTTTAAAGTTCCTTTTCAAATGCTAATATTAGCTATCATTCCAATCCCTTTTTTATATTATTTAAACATTATCTCTACAGCGATTCCTCCTGCTATAGCTCTAGGTTTCGTAATTAATTATGACATTTATAAAGGGACTATGGTGACTATATCTTCAATCCCTCACTTCTTCGTAAAAATATTAGCTTTTTGCTTTGTTGCTAGCGGTCTCGTCAAAGTTAACCAAGCTATTATTAGAAAAATCACCAACTTATTTAGAAAAAACAAAAAAGAGAATTTATCTCTAAAATTATCTATAATCAACTTATTGAAAATATATGTATTTATAGCCTTACCTTTATTTGTAATAGCAGCTTTTTTCGAGAATTATTTATCTAAATTTATATTTGATCTACTAACCTAAAATAACAAGCCCTCTACGATCGATATTGGACTTCCTTGTATTTCTCTAATTTAATATACATCCCAAACATGAAAATCAGTATTCGATTAATGCTTATCCAACTTTTATAAAATCCGTTCAGCTTAGCTTTTTGTCAACAATTACTTTAGAATCAATATTTATTATTACCTTTAATAACATTTACTTAATTAAATATTTTGGAATTAAATTGTAATATTAAATTAAATATAACATATGAAAGGATATTAATAGCATGAATTTTAAATTATTAGGAGCTGCATTATTATCAGCAACAGTTTTACTAACTGCATGTGGTCAAAATAATGACAAAGCAATGAAAGACGAAAATAAAAAATCAGAAACTAAGTCTGATAAAAAATCTAATGATCCAAAGAAAGATAAACAAAGTAAGAAGGATAAGAAGAAAGAACATAAAATGCAATCTAAAGAAGAAGCACTAAACCAATCTGTTGAACAGAATACTAATCAACAACAATCTACTGAACAAACTAATCAACAGACACAACAACAAAACGTTCAGACTCAAGACAATAATAGGGCTTTAACTAAACAACAAATGGAAGCTAATGCAAAAGTTGCTAAACAAAATGGCTATACAGGTATACCTAATGGAGATATGGGAGGCGTTCCTACTTCCGAAAAATCTTATTCTAACGACCAATTAGACCCTGAAACTGGACTGCCTAAAGATGGTGCAGTCCCTAAAGATTCAGAATAAAAAACACTTCCGCATGATCCATTTTAATATGAATTCAACGAAAATGTTTTTATATTATTCCCAATATATATCTATAGCTTATTAAATTGGTAGTGTTTTTATGTGCTGGGGCAATACTGTGGCAACGAAAATAAAAAGCCCACAACCACATGGGTTGCAGGCTATATAATGGAGACGGCGGGATTTGAACCCGCGTCCAGAGGTCCTGATACATATCTTTCTACGTGTGTAGTTTATCATTGAGTTTCGCATAATGAGAGGTGATAAACAACCAACATTATGCTAGTTTGATTGGTTTTCATCTAAACAGACTTCAAACGGCAGTGTTTAGCATATCCTACTTAGGTTGAATCGCGTTAACAGCACATAGGAGATGCTGTTAGGCGATGCAGAGTGCTATTACGCAGCTACTGCGAAATTATTGTTTGATTTGCCAGTTATTATAAACTGAGTGTGTTAGTGACGGAGACAACCCTCCGACACGCTTAATAAGCTCTGGGGACCCCTGTCGAATCCATAAACGTCCCCGTAATAAAATGTACTTTGTAGAAATCAAACATATCATTAATATCATTGTCACTCGCACTTGATGAACAACGCCTGAGTCACCTAAAATAAGATGTTCTTACTTGACCACTTTTCTAACAAAGCACTTATTAATATATCAAATGTAGCCCGTGTAAGCAATAGTATTGCTTAATAACGGGCTTTTACTGCGCGATCCATATCACGTTTGACTGCTTTTTCTTTTAAAGCTTGTCGTTTGTCATATTTTTTCTTACCGCGTGCAATACCTAATAATACTTTGCATTGACCATGCTTTAAGTACAATTTTAGCGGAATAATAGAATACCCAATTTCTCGTGTGCGGTCACCTAATTTAATAATTTCTCTTTTATGAAGGAGCAACTTACGTGATCGCAATGGATCATGGTTAAATCGGTTACCTTCTTCATAAGGCGCAATATGCATATTATTTAAATAGATTTCACCACGTTTTACTTGAGCATAGCTATCTTTAAGATTGGCGCTACCTCTACGTATAGATTTAATTTCTGTACCTTGTAACACAATCCCCGCTTCAATCGTATCTTCTATATTATAATCATGTCTTGCTTTACGGTTTTCAGCTAATGTGCCTGGTGATTTTTTCTTAGCCATTCTGTCTCACCTCTTTGCTGCTTATTTTTTCTTTTTACGTGATTTTTTCTTAACGCTTTTATCTTTATAGAATGGTTTATGCTTCGTGTTGCCTTTTTTATCTTGTTGGCGTGCATTTTTACCTTTACGTTGTTTACGTTTGTTTTTACCGTTTCCTTTATCATCAGATTTTGATTTATCTAATGATTTACCACGTGTTTTTGCTTGAATGGTCTTACCACGCGCTGGTCGTTGGCTTCTATCATTCTTAGGTAATGGCATTCCTACGATTTGGAAATCAATTATGCGTTCATCCACATCGACATGTGTCACTTTGACTTTGACAGCGTCACCGATACGAAACACTTTGGCTTGGCGTTCACCAATTAATGCCATTTGACGTTCATCAAATTGATAATAATCATCGGTCATATTTGAAATATGGACCATACCTTCAATAGTATTTGGTAATTCAATGAACATACCAAAATTAGCTACAGAACTAATGATACCTTCGAATTCGTCACCAATGTGTTGAATCATATATTCAGCTTTCTTCAACTCATCTGTATCACGTTCTGCTTCAATCGCACGTCGTTCACGTTGAGATGTGTGTTCAGCTAGTTCTGGTAGTTTATCTTCCCATTTATGTTGTTCCTTTTTATCCATTGAATGTTCAATAAGGTATTTACGAATTAAACGATGTACCGTTAAATCCGGATAACGACGTATAGGTGATGTGAAATGTGTGTAATACTCTGCAGATAGACCAAAGTGACCTAAGTTCACATCATCATAATGTGCTTGTTGCATTGAACGTAACATCATCGTTGAGATAACCATTTGTTCTGGTCGTCCTTCAACCTCTTCTTGAATATTTTGAAGCGTTGTCGGATGAATATCTTCGCCTGTACCTTTAATCATAATGCCAAAGTTCGTAATAAAGTCAAAGAACTGTCTCAAACGTTCTGATTTAGGTTGTTCGTGGACACGATAGATAAATGGTACTTCTAGTTTATTAAAGTGTTCAGCTACGGTTTCATTAGCCGCTAACATGAATGACTCAATTAAACGTTCACCTTCACCACGTTCGCGCACTTGTACATCTGTTGGAATGCCATCTTCATTAACAAGTACTTTCGCTTCGTTAATGTCGAAATCAATTTCACCACGACGTTTTCTCATATTTACTAAAAGGTTAGATAAATCTTGTGCCAAGTCAAGCATTGGTGTGACTTCACTATATTGACGACGCACATCTGGATTTTGTTCAGTAATAATTTGGTTAACCGCATCATAAGTCATTCTGTAGTTTGAATGGATGACACTATCAAAAATGTCATGGTTCACTACTTCACCACGTGCATTGATTTCCATACGACAACTTAACGTTAAACGATCAACTTCAGGATTTAATGAACAAATACCATTACTTAATCTATGCGGAATCATTGGAATAACTCTGTCTACTAAGTACACGCTTGTAGCTCTATCATAAGCCTCTTTATCTAAAGCTGAATCTTCAGTTACATAATAACTAACATCTGCAATACTTACAGTTAATTCCGTATTACCATTTTTTAATTTTTTAACGCTAATGGCGTCATCTAAGTCTTTAGCATCTGCGCCATCAATTGTAATCGTTAATTCGTCTCTTAAATCATGACGTCCTTCGATTTCAGAAGGTTCAATTTCATCAGGAACATCTTCAGCTTCTTTAAGTACATTATCTGGGAATTCTATTTCAATACCATGTTGATAAATGATAGATAAAATATCTACACCAGGATCGTTTTTATGGCCTAGTATTGCTGAAATGTGGCCTTCCGGGTTATCTGTACCATCAGCATATTTAGTGATTTGCACTAATACTTTATGACCATCTACTGCACCTAAGCTTTGACCCTTAGGAATAAAGATATCCTGCATAATACGTTTATCATCTGGAATGACAAACCCGAAATGTTTCGCTTCACTATAAGTACCTACTACTTGAGTGACAGAGTGTTTTTCGATGGATTTGACTTCCCCTTCTGTCTTGCCTTTAAAGTCGCCTCTACCTTTGTGAACTTCTACAATGACGGTATCTCCATCTAAGGCTCTATTGATTTTTGTTGGCGGGATGAAGATGTCATCTACACCCTCTTCTTCTGGTCTTAAGAACGCAAATCCTTTTTTATTCTGACTTAACGTTCCTCTTACTAATTTCGAATTTGACTTACTAGATTGCTTTCGTTGATATCTATCTGTCTTCGTACGTTCAATCAAACCAGTTTGTTCTAGTTCAACAAGCACCTTTATTAAATCTCTGAATGAGTCGGCACTATTTAAACCTAACGCATCTTGAAAATCTGATACTGACATGGGTTCGTAGTCAGGTTGTTTAATCATTTCTTCGATGGATTGTTTTAAATTCATTATGCCCCTCCTTTCTAATTATCTTGTTTATTTTTATTCTGACCAATCTAATGATTCTAAAAATTCGTATATATCCTCAAAGACTTGTTCTTTTTCTTTATCGATTGTGATTACATGTCCTGAGTTCGCATACCATTTAATATCTTTATCATCAGATTCTACAGTTTCATATATATAATTTGCTGATTGAGGATCAATCATTTTATCTTGTTCTGCTTGAACAACTAATATTGGGTCCATCACTTCATCCACTTGATCTTTAACGCCTTTCATTGTAGCACTTAATTCTTCAAGTGTTTCAGTTGGATGGAAATGTTCCATTTCTTGATCAATGGTCGCTTGATCTTTACCCTCATATTTCTTGAAATTTCTAGCATATTCTAAAAACCCGTCGTAAATTGTGCTCGATGACTTATCATCCATAGGAGCGCACATAGTTATAATACCCTTAACATCTCTGTTTAAGCTTAATTTTAGAGCAAAAACGCCACCTAATGATAATCCCGCAACTGCGATTTCATCATATCCTTGATCAACTAAATATTGATAGCCATCTAAGACATCTTTAAACCATACGTATGGACTTGATTTTAATATCTCTTCAGGTGGTGCAGCATGTCCCTCATATTGTGGCGCATAAGATGTATAGCCTTTTTTCTGTAAGAAACGGCCTAATTGTCTTACATCTGAAGAATTACCTGTAAATCCATGTAATAACAATACTGCACGCTTGCCCTCTTCGAAAAAGAAAGGCTTAGGTAGTTTAATTTGCATGATGTTCATCCCTCTTCCAAAAGTATTCATAAACCATTTTTATATCAAACGACTTCCCTTTATTAGTCAATATCTCTACCATTCATTTTCTCTTTATTATAAATAAAAAAGCCCGACATGAACATCGTCGGACCTTATAAACCAAGATAACTTATGCCAATCATAAGTAAAAAGAATATTACAGATAAAATTATTGTTAATCTATGCAAGAATAAATCGACGCCACGTTGTTTTTGTTTACCAAATAACTGTTCTGCGCCGCCACTGATAGCACCTGAAAGTCCATTACTTTTTCCTTCTTGGAGTAATACAACAGTCACTAATGCAATACAATCTATAATTAATAATACGACGAAAAATGTATGCATAAAAATTGTCCTCCATTCATTATATACGAATCGAATTATAACACACATTCGTATTGTTTATCAATCTTCTATCGATTGAACGTACTTTTACGCTTAATTGATACGACTAACATATAAGCTGCTAAAATAAGTGAACCAATCACTACAATTAAAATTGGTAATATGGCAATCACACTTTTAACATCTAGTATCGCTTGTACAACCATGTATAAATTGACGAGTGTAAAGAAAGCATTCGAAATATATACTGCAAACATAAACCACCATAAATAAGGATGGCGATTCCAATATGCAATGACACCTGATAAATAAGCTAATAAATACATGACACCGTCAAATCTAAAACTGTTTAATACTTGATTTACTGAATTAGTCGTTGTCTTTTGACCTGCTAGTGATAACAGTGTTTTGACAGTTGTAGCATCTAACACGATAAAATTATGAATGATTAACAATATGAAAAATATAAGTGAACTGATAGCTATTACATTACCTGTAACGACTTCTCTTTTTGTTGTTTCAGCCATTGTCGTTCTCCTTTTATAATTGAATACTTACATTATTATACCAGTTTGTATATATAAGTTAAATCATACTTATTGATATACATTTTATTGATTAGACACAATAGCATGAACATATAAAAAACCCGTTACAGCCTCAACTCTGTAACGGGTTATATTTCTAGGATGCACATCCTAGACTTTTAGCGTGAACTCAATAATTTTAAAGATAAAACAAAACTTATTTGTCTAAATTGTAGAATGATTTAATACCATCAAATTTAGCAGTTTCGTATAATTCATCTTCAATACGTAATAATTGATTGTATTTAGCAATACGGTCAGTTCTTGATAATGAACCAGTTTTGATTTGACCAGCGTTTGTAGCAACAGCGATATCAGAAATTGTTGTATCTTCTGTTTCACCTGAACGGTGAGAAACTACTGCTGTGTAACCAGCTTTTTGAGCCATTTCGATTGCATCGAATGTTTCAGTTAAAGTACCGATTTGGTTAACTTTGATTAAGATTGAGTTACCAATACCTTGTTCGATACCTTTAGATAAGATTTCAGTGTTAGTTACGAATAAATCGTCACCAACTAATTGTACTTTATCACCGATACGTTCTGTAAGTTGTTTCCAACCTTCCCAGTCGTTTTCGTCCATACCGTCTTCAATAGTGATGATTGGGTATTTGTTAATTAATTGTTCTAAGTAGTCAACTTGTTCAGCTGCGCTACGTTTAGCACCATGTTCACCTTCGAATTTAGTGTAGTCATAAACACCATTTTCGTAGAATTCTGATGAAGCACAGTCAAATCCTAAGAATACTTCTTCACCTGGTTTGTAACCAGCAGCTTCGATAGCTTGGATAATTGTTTCTACAGCATCTTCTGTACCTTCAAATTTAGGAGCGAAACCACCTTCGTCACCTACTGCAGTTTCTAATCCACGTTTACTTAAAATTGATTTTAAGTTATGGAAGATTTCAGCGCCCCAACGTAATGATTCTTTGAATGATTCAGCACCTACTGGTAAAATCATGAACTCTTGGAATGCGATTGGCGCATCTGAGTGAGAACCACCGTTAATGATGTTCATCATTGGAACTGGTAATTGTTTACCGTTAAATCCACCTAAGTATTTGTATAAAGGTTGACCTAATAAGTCAGCTGCTGCTCTAGCTACGGCAATTGATACACCTAAAATAGCGTTAGCACCTAATTTACCTTTATTTGAAGTACCGTCTAATTGAATCATCATTTTGTCGATAGATACTTGATCTAAAACTGAGAATTCACCTTCAACGATTTCTGGTGCGATGATTTCATTTACGTTTTCAACAGCTTTAGTAACACCTTTACCTAAGTAACGTGATTTGTCACCGTCACGTAATTCTACTGCTTCGTGTTCACCTGTAGAAGCACCTGATGGTACTAATGCACGGCCGAAAGCGCCACTTTCAGTTAATACTTCTACCTCAACTGTTGGGTTACCACGTGAGTCTAAGACTTCGCGAGCGTAAACATCTGTAATAATTGGCATGTTTAATTTCTCCTTTAAATATATGATTTAAAGCTATTATAGCTTTATTTATTTAATTAATAAAATGATAATACATGTTGTTAACGAAAAGTTAACAAACAAGGGAACTTAATTCCTTATTTGAAACACATTTTCTATAAATTAATGATTAATTAAAGATTCACCTGTCATATCTTCAGGTTGTTGAACATTTAATAAATCTAATAATGTTGGTGCTAAGTCACCTAAGCGACCAGTTTCTCTTAAAGTTACGCCTTCTTTTGTAACAATAACTGGAACTGGGTTAGTTGTATGTGTAGTCATTGGTTGATCATCATCTGTTAAGACTTGGTCAGAGTTACCATGGTCTGCAGTGATAATCGCATGACCACCCATATCGATAATTTTATCTACAACTTCACCTAAACATTCATCAACAGCTTCGATAGCTTTGATTGTTGGCTCTAACATACCACTGTGACCAACCATGTCAGGATTAGCAAAGTTTAATAAGATTAAATCTAAATCACCTTTGTCTAATTCTTCTAATAAGGCATCTTTTACTTCATATGCGCTCATTTCTGGTTTTAAGTCATAAGTTGCAACTTTAGGTGAATCGATTAAACGTCTACGTTCACCTTCAAATTCAGCATTACGACCACCACTCATGAAGTAAGTGACATGAGGGAATTTTTCAGTCTCAGCAATACGTAATTGTGTAAGATTATTATCTTGAGCAACTTCACCAATTGTATTTTTAAGATCTACTTTTTCAAATACAACTTCAGCATCAACGTCATCGTTGTATTTTGTAAATGTAGCATAGAATAAGTCATTAACTCGTTCTACTTTGAAACCTTCAAATGCTTTATTAGTGAATACTTCTGATAATTGTGCAGCTCTGTCTGGACGGAAGTTATAGAAAATAACTGCATCTCCGTCATTAACGCCATCATTTTGTCCTTCAACGATAAATGGTTCAACAAACTCATCTGTTAAATCTTTATCATAGTTCGCTTCTACACCTTCTTTAGCAGTAGCGAATGTAGGACCTTCAAAATTACGAATTGCGTTGTAAGCTTTTTCTTCACGATCCCAACGTTTATCACGGTCCATTGCATAATAACGTCCAGATACTGAAGCAAATTGGCCTACACCTAATTCTTTAAATTTAGCTTCTGTTTCTTCGATATATTTAATTGCAGATTTTTGATCAACGTCACGTCCATCTAAAAATGCATGTACATATACTTTTTCAACACCTTGCTTTTTAGCTAATTCTAAAATAGCAAATAAGTGTTTATAATGACTGTGAACACCGCCATCTGATAGTAAACCGAATACATGTAATGCAGAATTGTTGTCTTTCACATGTTTTACTGCGTTATTTAACACATCATTTTCGAAGAAGTCTCCGTCTTCGATTGATTTGTTAATACGAGTTAAACTTTGATAAACAATACGTCCAGCACCAATATTCATGTGTCCTACTTCAGAGTTACCCATTTGGCCTTCAGGAAGACCAACATCTAATCCACTTGCCTCTATTTGAGTAGTTGGATATTTATTGTAGTAACGATCAAAATTAGGTTTGTTTGCTAATTTTACAGCGTTACCGTGTTCACTTTCACGATTTGCAAAACCATCTAAAATGATTAAGGCAGTTGGTTGTTTTGCCATAATTATTTTGCACCTTCTAACAATTGTTCAAAATCTTCTACTTTTAATGAAGCGCCGCCTACTAATGCGCCGTCGATATCTGATTGAGCCATATATTCTTTGATGTTGTTAGGTTTAACACTACCACCATATTGAATACGAGTTGCATCAGCTACATCTTGGCTTGATAAGTCTGCAATTGTTTTACGAACATGTGCACACATTTCATTAGCATCTTCAGATGTAGATGATTTACCAGTACCGATAGCCCAAATTGGTTCATATGCAATCACAACTTGTTTAAGTTGGTCATTTGATAAACCTTCAACAGCTTTCTTAACTTGGTTACCTACAACTTCATTAGCTTTACCACTTTCACGTTCTTCATCTGATTCACCAACACAAATGATTGGTGTCATGCCGTGATTGAAGATAGCGTGCGCTTTTTTATTAACTTCTTCGTCTGTTTCGTGGAATAAGTCACGACGTTCAGAGTGTCCGATGACAACATATTTCACGCCTAAATCAGCTAATGCTACTGGAGAAGTTTCTCCTGTGAAAGCACCATTATCTTCAAAATATGCATTTTGAGCACCGATTTTTAAGCCTTTAGCTTTACCATCTTTAACTGCTGTGATTAATGCATCTAATTGAATTGTTGGTGCACAAATTACTGATTCAACTTCTTTAGGATCAGGTAATGTTGATAATTCATTAACGAAATCTTTAGCTTCTTGAACTGTTTTGTTCATTTTCCAGTTACCTGCGATAATTGGTGTTCTCATTCAATACACTCCTTAATATTTTAATGTTTATTGGTATACTATATATCTTTCAACATTCGTTTTCCCGAATATATCTGAGAAAAACACAACATTTTATAGATATTATTTATTGTTGATTGCTTTAATACCAGGTAATTCTTTACCTTCTAAGTATTCTAATGATGCACCGCCACCAGTAGAAATGTGAGTGAAGTTATCTTCGAATCCTAGTGAGATTGCTGCTGCTGCAGAATCACCACCACCGATAATTGTCACGGCATCTTTTAAGTTAGCGATTGACTCACATACACCGATAGTACCTTGAGCAAAGTTACTAAATTCGAATACACCCATAGGTCCATTCCATACTAATGTATGCGCACCTTGTAATTCTTTGTTAAATAATTCAACAGTTTTAGGACCAACATCCATTGCTTCTTGGTCTTTTGGAATATCATCAATTGATACTTCAGTGATTTCTGCATCATTTGAGAATTCTTTTGCTACTTTAGCGTCAACAGGTAATACAATTTGGTCTCCATTGCTTTCTAGTAATTCTTTAGCAAAGTCAATTTTGTCTTCTTCTAATAAAGATAATCCAATTTCTTTACCTTGTGCTTTAAGGAATGTATAAGCCATTCCACCACCGATAAGGATTTTATCAGCAATGTTTAATAAGTTTTTGATTACACCGATTTTATCAGAAACTTTAGCACCACCAAGGATTGCTACCACTGGTTTGTGTGGATCATTTACTACGCCACCAATGAATTTAATTTCTTTTTCCATTAAGAAACCAGCTGCAGTTTCTAAATGAGTAGAAATACCTACGTTAGAAGCATGTTCACGGTGAGCAGTACCGAATGCATCATTTACAAATACGTCACCTAATGAAGCCCAGTATTTACCTAATTCTGGGTCATTTTTAGATTCTTTTTTACCATCTAAATCTTCAAAACGAGTATTTTGTACTAATAATACATCACCAGCTTTAAGATCTTTGATTGCAGATTCTAATTTTTCGCCACGAGTTTCAGGTACAAATACAACGTCTTTATCCAATTTTTTAGATAAGTCATCTGCAACAGGTTTTAAAGTTAATGATTCTTTGTCGCTTTCTTCTTTCACTTTACCTAAGTGTGAGAATAAGACAACTTTACCACCTTGTTCGATGATGTATTTGATTGTTGGTAATGCTTGAACAATACGGTTATCGTTTGTGATTTCACCGTCTTTTAATGGTACGTTGAAGTCCGCACGAACTAATACCGTTTTGTCTTTAAGTTCTAAATCAGAAACTATTTTTTTAGCCATTTTCATTTCCTCCTTTAATTAGGAAAACATATATTAAAAAATAAGCGGAGAAGCGTTTGTGCTCCCCGCTTACTCATAAGCTTTATTATAAAATTTAACAGTTAAGAGCACTAGTTAAATTAACTATGCTTTAATTATTTAGATAACTCAGCTAATTTGTTTAAAGTACGTACTAATTGAGCAGTGTATGACATTTCATTGTCGTACCAAGCAGCTACTTTAACTAATTGACGACCACCAACAGCCATTACACGAGTTTGAGTTGCATCGAATAATGAACCGTAAGTCATACCAACTACATCAGAAGATACGATTTCGTCTTCAGTGTAACCGAATGATTCGTCAGAAGCTTGTTTCATTGCTTCGTTAACTTGTTCAACTGTTACGTCTTTTTCTAATACTACTGTTAATTCAGTTAATGAACCAGTTGCAACTGGAACACGTTGTGCACCACCGTCTAATTTTCCGTCGATTTCAGGAATTACTTTACCGATTGCTTTAGCAGCACCAGTTGAGTTAGGGATGATGTTTTCTGCTGCAGCACGAGCACGACGTTTGTCGCCTTTTCTGTGTGGAGCATCTTGAGTATTTTGGTCACCAGTGTAAGCGTGGATAGTTGTCATTAAACCTTCAACTAAACCGAACTCATCACTTAACACTTTAGCTACAGGAGCTAATGAGTTAGTAGTACATGATGCACCTGATACTACTGTTTCAGAACCATCTAATTCATCGTGGTTAGTGTTGTAAACGATTGTTTTTAAGTCACCAGTTGCTGGAGCTGAGATTAATACTTTTTTAGCACCTGCGTCAACATGAGCTTGTGCTTTATCTTTGTCAGTATAGAAACCAGTACATTCTAATACTACGTCGATATCTAAGTCTTTCCAAGGTAATTTGCTTGCATCTGGTTCATCGAATGATTTAACTTCTTTACCGTTAACACGGAATCCACCGTCGATAACTTCTACTTCACCAGTGAAGCGACCTTGCATAGTGTCATATTTTAATAAGTGTGCTAACATATCGTCATCAGTTAAGTCGTTTACTGCAACTACTTCTAAACCTTCTACGTCTTGAATTCTTCTAAATGCTAAACGACCAATTCTACCAAAACCATTAATTGCTACTTTTACTGCCATTATAATGGCCTCCTTTAATAATGATATTTAAAAAGCTTTGAACTTTTTATTCCTAATTTAATATTACTTTCGCCGCAGCTTCATCAGTGATTAACACTGTGTTGTCAGGGGCAATGGTTAAGTAAGCTTTAATTGCTTCACCCTTAGATTGTCCACCTGCCACTGCATAGATAAAGTCTTTGGACTCAAGATCTTCTAATTGTAATCCTATTGTCTTTACTTTGTGGACGACATGACCTTGAGCATCAAAATAATAACCAAATGCTTCACCCACGGCTTGGTGATGTTGAAGCTTATCAATCACATCTTTATGTGACTGTCGTCGATGCGCCATCTTCAGCGCATCACCAATACCATGTATCGTTACATTCGCTTGTTTAATTTTATCCAATGTATGACTGACTGAAGGTTCTAACATTAATGTATTATATGTAGATTCACTTACGTTATCAGGCACATATAATGTTGTGTAATAACCACCCGCTTGTTGTGCCATACTTGATGCAATCGTATTTGCTTGATATACCATATTTTCACCAAGACCACCACGAGCAGGTACGAAAAACACATTAAATGGTAGTAAATGAATAGATTCACTTACATAAGCCATTGTTGAACCACCAGTTACTGACACAATTGCATCTTCGTATAAACTACTTTCTAATAACTGGCCAGCCTGTCTGCCCATTTCTCTTTTAACTGATTGTTTCTCGTCTGAATCACCAGGGACAACATGAACTTCTTTTATGTTGTACTTTTCTTTAATAGCGTTAGCCATTTTGTGATCATCTGAATAATGATTGAAATAATCATTTAATTGATTGATTACCTCTTTACCCTTTTCAGTGATTTCCATTCCTGTTGATTTAACTTTGATTAGTTCTTGTTTTTTTAACAAATCTGTTTCAGAACGTAGAACTCTTTCCGTCAAATCCATATGTTCACTTAAACTACGTCGTCCAACTGGCTCATTTTGAGAAATAGTAGCTAAGATTGAAAAACGACGATACATCTTTTCGACCAAATCTGGAATAAGTTGTTGTTGAATTTCGATCAAATCTTTCACTACTCTTTCCTCCTTGTATATTTCTAAAGGATGAGTCAATATTGCTTGAATCATAGAGGATTGACGTTTGAAGTCCCACGTGGGACAAAATCTAACCTCTTTACAATTGCAATAGTACTATTATGCGAATTAAAATGCAAGTAAATCCGCTCAAAATTTTCCAAATATTGTGTAAAGCGATTTCATTTACTTTAGGTATGGTTACGTGAATTCAATCACTTATTCATGATATTTTAAGCTATTCATCAACTTTTAGTTGTACGCTATTAAATTGATAAATATTATTCTACACATTGATAATATTACCCTTTATGTTACGAGTTAACCATCTCTTTATAAAGCAACAATTCTTTTATAACATTGTGCTTTTCATTTATAATCAATATAAGGACAACTCTTTTTGAAAGAAGGTTTAATTTATTTTGAGTACTGATGAGGAAAATAAAATAGAAGTTATTGATCCAACTGATCCACGTTATAAAGATGATGAACATTTTCATCAAAATCGCTATGACGATAACAAATCCAATCATCAAGTTTATACATATGGATGTACACACACGGGATGTGGATGTTCTATTGGTTGCTCTACACTAATGCTCATTTCTCTTATAATCACAATGTTCATTTATTGGTTATTTTAAATGGTATTTGAGGCACAGTACTGAATTTACTTACTTTTAAAAATAGAAAAGCCGATAAGGTCAGTACATTAACTTGCAAATCGCAATTGTACGAAATACCTTATCGGCCTTTTATTTTTTATTCATCAGATTTATTGTTAGACGAACTATTTTGACTTTGTGAACTTTGACTATTGTTGGATTGTTGTGATGCACTACGTTGCGTATTATTATTTGAGTTATTCTGTGTTGATTGTTGGGCACTTGGCTTTTCTTGAGTACTTGGTTTAGGTTGTGAACTTGGTTTCTCTTGAGTACTTGGCTTTTGTTGTGTGCTAGGTTTCTCTTGCGTGCTTGGTTTTTCTTGGGTACTTGGTTTCTCTTGAGTGCTTGGCTTTTCTTGCTTACTTGGTTTTTCTTTAGTTGGTGCTTCTTTAGTTTTATTATCTACTTTTGGTTTTTGTTGTGTCTTAGGCTGTTGTGATTTGGGTTGTTGCGTAGAAGGTTGTTGCTGTGTTGTTGGTTGTTGTCTCGTCTGTTGTTGTGATGGTTGCTGTTGTGTATTTTGCTTTTCATTAGACTTTTTGTCAGACGATTTTTCTTTTTTATCTTTGTCGTCTTTGTCTTTTTTATCTTTTTGTTCTTGCTTCGTCTCATTATTTAATCGTTCATTAGCTTTCTTTGAATGATCTACAAATGAAAATATAGCAAATGTTAAACCACCTAGTAGCAATAATACGATAATGATACTAATAATTTTCGCAATGCCACTCATACCTTTTTTACCTTGATTGTCGTACTCATTAAAATCTTGCTTTGACATATTCTCCCTCACTTTAAACATGGAATATCATATTATTATAAATAAATTTATATCTTAAGTTGTCGTTATGTTTTATTCATCAAAAATTTATATTTAGAATTTCGATAGAATTAGCAAATTACTATTTACTTAATCTCATCTCATTTATGATAACATCATAATGAAGAAGAAACATCCATTTTAAACTTTTTTAATATAAATTTAATAGGAACGGTTTGTGATAATAATGAAGAAAATGATTGAAGATCACTTAGAGAGTCATACTAATGATAACCACAAAATTACATTAAAAAAGATGTTGATAAGTAATGATCAACATCAAAATAAATCTTCCATCTTAAGTAATAGCTGGTTTTATATCATCGTTTTTTTGATACTTTTCACTTTCATTTGGTTTTTTCTTTAAAATAACATTTAACAATTAAATGATTTTTTCTATTATAAATATGCACACAATTTTTTATTAAGTTTATTTCTGTAAAAAGATGTAAAAATCATTTAAAATAATAATAAAGAGAGAAAAAAAGACCCATACGTTGCTCGCATGGGCCCACTACTAAAGGGAGTCAAAATTTACCTTCGCTAGTATATTATGGGGTATACTCATACTAATTAAGAGATGTTTAATTAATTTCCGAAGGTACAAGTCAATTATAACTTAACAGAAATTTTTTTAAATACGAATATAAAAAAGTATTTGACATATTGTTGGCTAAAAATTGGATAAATTTTGAATAATAAGAATCACTACTAACTATTAATAAGGTTAGAATTTTTTATTGAGGTGAGATAATGAAACAATATTTAATTACTGGTGGAACTGGCATGGTAGGTTCACACTTAGTGAATGAAATTAAGAAATCAAACGCTCATATTACTATTTTGACTCGACATGATGAACAATCGAACGATTCTCAGATTTCATATGTGAATTGGTCTAAACACGGTTGGGAAAGTAAAGTGCCTGATATCGATATCGTTATTAATCTAGCTGGTGCAACACTTAATAAACGTTGGACTAAAGACTACAAACAAACATTAATGTTAAGCAGAATTCAATCTACACAAGCCCTTTTTGAATTATTTAAAGAAAGAGAAAAGAAGCCAGAAGTATTATTTAATGCTAGTGCTATGGGATATTACCCACCTAATTATCATCATAGTTATACAGAACTTTTTAAAACATTACCGTTTGACTTTTTATCAGATATTGTTTATCAATGGGAAAGATTTGCTAAGCAATTCGAAGCATTTGGAACAAGAGTCGTTTTAGGTCGCTTTGGAATGATTTTATCTAATGATGGTGGCGCTTTACAAACAATGAAATTACCTTATCAATTTTATGTCGGTGGTAAATTAGGATCTGGTTTCCAATGGTATTCATGGATTCACATTGATGATTTAACACGTGCAATATTATTTACAATTGGTAATGACAAAGCCAAAGGCCCATTTAACTTAACTGCACCAATACCTGAACGTCAGAATTTATTCGGTTATACGTTAGCTCGTGCAATGCATAAACCTCATGAAACATGGGTTCCAAGCTTTGCAATGAGACTAGTACTTGGTGAAATGTCTACCGTTGTTTTAGATACACAAAAGGTATTACCAAATAAACTCGAAGCACTAGGATTTAATTTCATGTATAATAATCTTAAAAATGCACTAGATGATTTAATCAGAAATTAAATTAAGAGGTACAACAACAATGGAAAACAATCAAAATGACAAACTCACATACATTTTAATGATAATAGCAGGCCTAATCTGTATTTTGAATGGTGTCTTAGTATTTGATCAAACAATAATTATGATATTACTCTCTGTCCTATTTATCATTATTGGTCTTATAGTCTCGTATATTTCAATTAATGGATTTAGACATAAGTTAAAATAGTTAATTTCAAGCAAATCAATTTAAATAAAAAAGAAGTCAGGACCTTAAATGACGGTCCTGACTTCTTTTTATTGAACTTCGATTAATATGTCTAATTAAATAGAAATATTATTGTTTACCTTCTGGTTCCATAACTTCATCAACTAAACCATATGCTTTAGCTTCTTCAGCTGTTAAGAAATTGTCACGATCAGTATCTTGTTGGATTTTTTCAATAGATTGACCTGTTCTTTCAGAAAAAATACGATTTAATTTTTCACGAGTTTTTAAAATATGGTTGGCAGCAATCTCGATTTCAGTTGCTTGACCTTGTGCACCACCTAATGGTTGGTGAATCATTACTTCAGCGTTTGGTAAAGCATAACGTTTACCTTTTGCACCTGCTGCTAATAAGAATGAACCCATTGACGCAGCCATACCAATACAAATTGTTTGAACATCTGGTTTGATATGTTGAATTGTATCATAGATAGCAAAGCCAGCTGTCACGCTTCCCCCTGGTGAATTGATATATAAGTAAATATCTTTTTCAGAGTCTTGGGCTTGTAAGAATAATAATTGAGATACAATTGAGTTAGCAACGTTATCATCAATTTGTGAACCTAACATAATAATACGGTCTTTTAATAATCGTGAATAAATGTCATACGCACGTTCACCACGATTTGTTGTTTCAATAACTGTAGGAATTAAATTCATCTATATTTCCTCCTTGTAATAACTGTTACTTCATATTTTAACCTAAAAGTCAAAAATGGTCAAAAATAAAGTTCTTTTAGTTTAATTGCTAATTGACGTTAAGTGAATTACTTTTGTACACTAGAAATAACTATTTTTGATTGTACTGATTTTATATCATTTAGTACAGAAATAAGCTTTATCTATTTTCCCCTTGTAGTGTAATGGATAACACATAAGATTCCGGTTCTTAGAATAGGGGTTCGATTCCCTTCGAGGGGGCTCATATATGGTTAAATACAAAGACTGCTTATGTAGTGATTCAAATTAACAGAAGAAAGCCATGATCTTCAAATTTAGAATACATGATTACACAATGTGTTCTATCAATGAGACATGGCTTTTATTTTATCATTTCAATATGATATATTTTTCTGAATCTCATACCATTGGGATAGTTTTTTATAATTCAATCTTCTCGCCGTTTCGGATTTTATCTGCTAATTCGTTTAATTTTCTTAATCGATGGTTCATACCTGATTTAGAAATAGGTCCTGTGGAAATCATTTCACCTAATTCTTTTAAAGAAATTTCTTGATGTTCAACACGTAATTTCGCGACTTCACGTAAACGATCTGGCAAATTATCTAAACCAATTTCTTGGTCAATTAATTGAATACTTTCAACTTGTTTCATAGCTGCGCTCACAGTTTTATTTAAATTGGCTGTTTCACAGTTTACTAATCGATTAACGGAATTTCTCATATCACGTACAATACGTACGTCTTCAAATTTGAGTAGTGCTTGATATCCACCAATTAAACTTAAAAAGTCAGATATTTTTTCCGCTTCTTTTAAATAAACGATACTACCCTTTTTACGTTCAAGATGTTTTGCATTTAATTCGTAACTATTCATCAACTTAGTTAATCCTTCAGAATGATTCTCAAATTGAGAAAAGATTTCTAAATGATATGAAGATGTTTCAGGGTTATTGACAGAACCCCCTGCTAAAAATGCGCCACGCAAGTAACTTCGTCTCATTTCATCATCTTGAATCATCTCTGGATCAATTTCATGTGTAAATACGCCTTCTTTTAAAATTCCTAATTCATCAAGAATCTCTCGTGCTTTCATCTTTGTACGACAAATGTAAATATTATTTTTCTTCAATTTCATTTTTTTACGTACTAATATTTCTACTTCAACATTAAAGATACGCTTAATCAGTGAATAGATTCTTCTAGCAGTTGTGGCATTTTCAGTTTGAACATTTATCACAAACTGTTGATTGGACAAACTAAGTGCCCCATTCATACGAATTAATGCACTGAGCTCTGCTTTCGCATTAGCTTCATCTACATCTATACGAGTTAATTCATTTTTCATATCTGATGCAAAGCTCATAGAACACTCATTCCTTCCTATCATCGCCTACATGATTCTTTCGCAATGACTTTTTTCTAAATTAATCTCATTTAAATTATTTTTCATTCATTGAATTTACAGACTTAAATAAATTCTAACTCTCATATCCTCTCATCATGACTACTGCTGACGTTTGCTGTTAGGATCAAATTGAATTGTACTAATTAATTCAAGTGCGACTTCATATATCAAAGTAGATAATACTTTGGTATTGTGTCTTACTAAATGTTCATCTGATATTTCAACTAGATTAGATGCAGTAATCACTTTAATACCGTCCTGTTTTAATTCATCAACGTTAACGTCAACCGGTTCTGAATGTTTTTCTCTATATTTTTGTAAAACATTATCATTAAATTGATCAGTACAGCAAATGACGTAATCGACAAATGATTGTCCTGCTTGTCGATGTAATGCATTAATATGTTCTTTCACATCATAACCATCAGTTTCACCTGGCTGTGTCATTACATTAGATACATATAGTTTAGGCGCAGATGAATTTAATAGTGCATGTGATATACCTTTCACACATAAGTTAGAAATGACACTCGTATATAACGAACCTGGGCCTAAAACGATTAAGTCTGCTTCTTCTAACGCTTCCACTGCTTCTTCCATTGGTTCAACATCATCCGGTTCTAAAAAGACTTTGTCTATCTTTTTCTGCATTTTAGGTATTTTAGATTCACCGTAAACAATGTCTCCATCTTCCATAATGGCATTTAATTGCACACTTGAATTGGTTGATGGGATTACTTTACCTTTAATATTTAATACTTTACTTAATTCTTTAATTGCATGTCCAAAATCATTCGTAATGTTGGTCATACCAGCGATTAATAAATTACCTAATGAATGTCCACTGATTTGATTTTCTTCAAATCGATATTGGAATAATTGTGTTAATACTGATTCCGAGTCACTAAGCGCTGCAATAACATTTCTAATATCTCCGGGAGCTGGAATATCCATTTCATTTCGAATTTTACCTGTACTACCACCATCGTCTGCGACCGTGACAATAGCGGTAATATCAATTGGAAATTCTCTTAAACCTCTAGCTAATACTGATAAACCAGTTCCTCCGCCGATTAATACTACTTTCATTCTTCTCATTGATGCTCGCCACTTTCGATATGTGCATCTCTGTGATGAACATAAACGTTATAATCAAAAACCTCGTTTAGATATTCACCCAAACGTTTACTTAAAGCTACTGAACGATGTTGGCCACCAGTACATCCAATAGCTATGACTAATTGAGATTTACCTTCTTTTTTGTAACCAGGAATCATGAATTTTAATAAATCCGTTAATTTATCAAAGAAAATTTCAGTTTCTCTCCATTTCATTACATAGGTATACACTTCTTCATTTAATCCAGTTAATGGTCGCAACTCTTCTACATAATAAGGATTAGGTAAAAATCGCACATCAAATACTAAGTCAGCATCCATTTGAATACCATGTTTAAATCCAAAGCTCGTTACGTTAATCGTAAATGTTTCAAAATCATCATTCTTATAATAATTAACAATTCGTTCTTTTAATGCTTTAGGTTTAAGTTGGCTCGTATCAATCACATAATTAGCGATACTTCTAATTTGTGAAAGCTGTCCACGTTCTTCATTAATGGCTTCTATTAATGAACGTTGTCCTTTTTCATTTAATGGATGCGCACGTCGTGATTCTTTATATCTTGAAATTAGTTTTTCTGTAGTTGCTTCTAAAAACATGACATCTACAATAACGTCATTTCTACTTTTGATTAAATCTATTTCTTTCACAAGTGATTTAAATAATTCTTTGCCTCTTAAATCTATAGCAATTGCCACTTTTTGTAATGAAGGGTTACCTTGCTCCATTAATTCAACGAATTTAGGCAATAACACAGGTGGTAAATTATCTACACAGAAATAGCCTATATCTTCTAAACTTTGAATGACTAGAGACTTACCAGCACCTGACAAACCAGTCACTACTAATAGTTCACTTTTTCCCATTTCTTTTTCAGAATTCATCATTTCATTGGTCACCGCCAGTTATTTGAAATTTGTACATTAATAGCTTCATCATACCACACTCAAATTCACAAAGGAACGTTACTAAGACTTAGAAAAAAGCTAGAACAACAAACGGATTATTAGCATTATAATCCTCCTATTGCTCTAGCTTAAATTACTGTTGTGATAAATGGTATTTAATTTATGCTTCTAATTTATCTTTGATAGCTTCAATATAATCTGCTGCACTTTGAGCTGCAATACTTCCGTCGCCTGTTGCTGTAACAATTTGACGTAATCCTTTATCTCTTACGTCACCAGCAGCATAGATACCTGGTACGTTTGTACTCATATCTGCTTCAGTTACAATATAACCATTTTCATTTGTAATACCTAAATCAGTAAATGGTGCTGTTAGTGGTTTCATACCGATATAAATGAATACACCATCTGCATCATAAGTGACTTCAGAACCATCTTTCGTTGATTCCAAAGTAACTGATCCTACCTTGCCGTCTTTGTCATTGATTGTCTTTAAAGTATGACTCCAAATAAAATCAATTTTATCATTTTTAAATGCACGGTCTTGTAAAATACTTTGTGCACGTAATTGATCTCTTCTATGAACAATAGTGACTTTGTCAGCAAATTTTGTTAAGAATGTACCTTCTTCAACAGCTGAGTCACCGCCACCAATAACAAATAAACGTTTGTTTTTAAAGAATGCACCGTCACATACAGCACAATAACTTACACCACGTCCACCTAATTCTTGTTCTCCTGGTACGCCGATTTTTTTATATTCGGCTCCAGTTGAAATAATCACTGCGTGTGCTGTAATTTCTTTATTTCCTAAGTTAACGACTTTATAATCGCCTTTATCTTCGATTGATTTAATATCACCATATTGATACGTAGCACCGAATTTTTTGGCATGTTCAAACATTTTAGTAGATAAGTCTGGTCCAGTAATCATTTCAAATCCTGGAAAATTCTCTACTTCTTCTGTATTTGCCATTTGGCCACCTGGCATACCACGTTCAATCATAACTGTGTTTAAATTGGCACGTGATGCATAAACTGCAGCCGTCATACCAGCAGGGCCTGCACCTATAATTGCTACATCAAAATCTACTTCAGTCATTTACTTGCCCTCCTACTAAATAATCATTAAACGCATTATATATCAAAATAAGTATTTCATAAATTTATATGCTCAAAATATAAGTTATCGTTTTATCTAATTTGTAATGACTAATATCAAACCATTCTTTGATTTGCTTCTTAGTCAACTTCTGATTTGTTTGTTGGTAATACAAATATAAATATGCACCTAAATATCTTTCAACTTCAGTTAAATCTGCTTGATCAGCAATAATTGATTCAGCTTGATCTATCCATTGAACAAATAATGATGTATCATTTCGAAATTGGTCGAATTGATACAGTTTTTGCATACCACGATGAATGAAGTCCAATTTATTCAGCGTTAAACCTTGAACTAAATATGTTAAATATAATTTTTCATAATCATTTAATGTTTCTAATACGGCCCATATATCTTCTGTTATCAATATTTCTTTACCATTCAATTGATTTAAAAGGAAGATACCATACAATCTATAGTGACTATCATCATCCATTAATAATGGTAAGATTCGTTGATCAAAGACATGTTTGCTTTCCTCTATAACCCAAGGGGGAAATCCTACATCTACTTTAGAAATTTGTAATAGTTTATTCCAAAATTGGATACTCTCATCTTTATTTCCTAGGTAATAATAATTATAACTTAAGGCATTAAACATTTGTATCGAAGCAAACTTCCCTTTTTTATACAGTGGAAGCAGTAGCTTTTGCGAGGCATGATATTGTTTCAAATAACTTAATACAATGCCTAATTTAAAGCTTTCATCATCGTTCATTGGTACAACTTTACTTAATATATTCAAATAACGTTTATACTTGTCTCTTTCGTTCGTATTATAAAGTAATAAAGTATAATGACAAAGTGCATGGACATCTGAATTATCTTCATTTAATAGGTCTTCAAACATTTCCTTAGCAATATCATATTTACTTAGATATAAATAACACATTGCTAATAAATTTTTAATGACGCGATGATTTTGTATTGCTTCTTCTTGATTTAATATATATGATTTTGCTTGCTCTAAACGACCTTGTGAAAATAAAAATTGGAACAATAATTGTACTGCAAAAAGTTGTGCCTCTACTTCTATTTGATGTTCATTAGAATACGATACATCGAACGTTTCTTCTAGTTCATCACGAAAGTCTTGATCATCTGTAATTAATACATAATTAATACCAAACAAGAATGCCTTGTTTGGTTCATTCAATTCAATGTTCAACTGACTCAATTCATAAAAACTATCAGCCACGCGTCTATCATTAATAATATTTTCATAAAATAAATGTTCCGCACGACTACCAAAACCTAGTTTAACTAAACATTGAGCATAGTTTAATTGAATATCAAAATCTTCAGGTGACAATTCTAGCACTTTACTATAATAATCAGCTGCTTTTTTAAAGTCTTGTTGCTTCCACTTTTGTGCTGCCATTTTGCGATAAAACGGTTCATCAAAAGCCATTGAAATAATTTTATTATTTTTATCTGCCAAAGATTGTCACCTCCATATTCATTTTATTTGTATAGGGTTACCAAAAGCGACCGAATTACTCGGTACATCTTTAGATACAACTGTTCCTGCACCAATTTTTACATGATCTCCAATAGTGACACCTGGAAGTATAGTGACATTGGCACCAATTAATGTATGACTGCCAATCGTTACCTTTCCATATTTAAATTCATCTACTAAAATTTCATGCGTTAATATTGTAGTATTATAACCAATCACACTATTGTTGCCAACTGTTATTAGCTCTGGATAAAACAAATCTGGCACTACTTTAAACGCGAATACAGAATGCTTTCCAATGTTCATCCCTAATAATTGACGATACATATTACTTTTCAATTTTAAGTTTGGCATGTACCGACAAACCTCGATAATAATCGTTTGTCTTAATACTTTAGGAAATTTGACTAAACGATAAATATGCCACAATGGATTCGTATGAGTTATTTGATATTCACGATGAGGTTTTAATTTTCTCATATTTTAATTACACCTTCTATTTAGGCCAACTTAATGGTCCAGCATTCTTGTATGTGGGTGGTTGGTATTTGAAGCGTCTATATAACATTATTGCCACACTGATAATAATTAAAATCACAGATACTAACTGAGCCACTCTAATATGACTTGTTAGCATTAAACTATCAGTTCTAAGCCCCTCTACAAAGAAACGACCAATCGAATACCAAATTAAATATAAGAAAAATGTTTCGCCTAATTTTAAATGCTTTCTAACTGTAACTAAAATAATAAATCCTAAAACGTCCCACACTGACTCATATAAAAATGTTGGATGATAATAATGACCATCAATATACATATTATCAATAATAAATTGAGGTAAGTGCAACTGTTCTAAGAACGATTTTGATACTATCCCACCGTGCGCCTCATGATTCATAAAGTTACCCCAACGGCCTATACCTTGAGCCAAAATAATACTTGGTGCAACAATATCTCCAATTTGAAATGGATTTAAATTTTTCATTTTACAAACTATAATACCAGTTATAAAACCACCAATTAATCCACCATGAATGGCTATACCACCATGCCAAATTTTTGGTATTTCACCTGGATTCTGCATGTAGTAAGGCCATTGGAAGATAACGAAATAAATACGTGCCACTATGAAACCAAATATTGCACAGTAGAAGATAACATCTACTAGTGTATCCTTATGTAACCCTACTCTCTTTAATGCTTCTTGTGCTACAAAATAACCTAATAAAATGCCACAAGCAATTATAATGCCGTACCATCTTATTTGTAATGGGCCCAAATGAAATGCAATAGGATCAATATAACTTAACGTTAAATTCATCATCTAACTACTCCTCACCTTTATGACTGTTGCGAACAATTTCGTCATTCAGGCGTTCGCTAAATTCTTCTGCTGTATTGATACCCATGATATTTAAACGATAGTTCATTGCGGCAACTTCGATAATCACTGCAACATTTCGTCCAGGTCTTACTGGAATAGTTTTTTTAGTGATTTCTGTATCTAAGATACGTAATGTTTCTTCATTTAGACCCACACGGTCATACAATTTTTCTTTATTCCAATTCTCCAGATTAATATTCAAGCGGATTTGCTTTTCAGTCAAAATTGAACCAGCACCAAATAATGTCATTACATTAATAATACCTAGACCACGAATCTCTAATAAATGCTCAATCAATTTTGGAGGTTTACCAATTAATTCATCTTTTGTAATTTCTCTAATTTCAACATTGTCATCTGCAACAAGTCTGTGCCCTCTTTTAACTAATTCTAAAGCTGTTTCACTTTTACCAATACCTGAATCACCTGTGATAAGTACACCTACACCATAAACATCAACAAGTACGCCATGTAATGATGTTGTCTTTGCTAGTTCATGTTCTAAAAACGTTGTTAAACGACTCATTAGGCTTGTCGTAGCATCTTTAGCAACAATGAGTGGCGTGTTAAGCTCTTTTGCAGCTTCAACAAGTTCATTAGGTGGTTCTAAACCTCGCGTTACAATAATCGCAGGTGTGTCTGGTCGACATAACTTTCTCATTCTACCTTGTCGCTCATCATCAGGTAATAAATTGTAAAATGATAACTCGGTAGTGCCTAATAATTGAATTCGATCTGAAGCATAATGAGAAAAATATCCGGCCATCTCTAAACCAGGGCGAGAGATATCTGTATTCTTAATGGGTTTATTCAACCCTTCTTCACCAGCTATTAATTCTAAATTTAATACTTCAACTAATCTTTCAGTTGTTAACATGCGTTCACCTCTATATTGAATTGTTACTACAAATTCACTTTCTTTAATCATATCAAAAATCAAACTACTATCTATATTAAAAAGTTATATTAACTCAATGTTTAGAAAATAGTCATGTTTTACAAATGCAAAATCAACGTTAGATCTTTGTTTGTTTATCGCTTATAATCAATAAAGCGGTATCTACATTTTATTTAGATATGTATTGTATGAAAAAATCTTTTAAAAAAGATGATTCCAGTATACTCTGAAATCACCTTAATATAAATTATAACATCATTTTATTATGATTCATCTTCATTTCTATCTCGTTCTAAAACTGTTTTCAAATATTGACCTGTGTATGAACTATCGACATTGGCAATATCTTCAGGCGTTCCTGTAGCAACAATTGTACCGCCACCATCGCCACCTTCTGGACCTAAATCAATAATGTGATCAGCTGTTTTAATAACATCTAAATTATGTTCAATAATGACAACTGTGTCCCCATTTTCGACAAGTCGGTTTAAAACTTTTAATAATCGACTAATATCATCAACATGTAAACCCGTTGTTGGTTCATCCAGAATATAAATTGAACGTCCTGTTGAACGTTTATGCAATTCAGAAGCCAGTTTCACACGTTGCGCTTCACCACCGGATAAAGTAGTAGCTTGTTGTCCTAAAGTAACATAACCTAATCCGACATCTACCAATGTTTGAAGTTTACGTTTAATCTTAGGTATATTTTCAAAGAAATGGGTCGCATCTTCTGCTGTCATTTCTAGTACATCAGCAATATTTTTACCTTTATAAGTAACTTCTAGTGTTTCTCTGTTATAACGTTTGCCATCACAAACTTCGCAAGGGACATAAACATCAGGTAAGAAATGCATTTCTATTTTAATAATGCCATCGCCTTTACATGCTTCACAACGACCACCTTTAACGTTAAAACTGAATCGTCCTTTTTGATAGCCTCGAATCTTAGCTTCATTGGTTTGAGCAAACACATCACGTATGTCATCAAATACCCCTGTATATGTTGCTGGATTTGAACGAGGTGTTCTACCAATTGGTGATTGGTCAATATCTATAATTTTATCTAATTGGTCAATACCTTTAATTGACTCATAGTCTCCTGGCTTTACTTTAGATTTGTTGATTTTTTGTGCTAGAGATTTATATAATACTTCGTTCACTAATGAACTTTTACCAGATCCTGAAACACCCGTCACTACAGTCATTAGTGAAAGTGGAATATCTACATCCACGTTTTTCAAGTTATTGCTTTTAGCACCCTTGATGCTAATTTTTTTATTAGTCACTTCACGTCTGTGCTCTGGAACATCAATTTTCTTTTTACCACTTAAATACTGTCCTGTTAGGGAGTGCTTATTTTTCATTACTTGTTTAGGTGTACCTTGAGCGACAATTTCGCCACCATGGTTACCTGCGCCAGGTCCGACATCTACTAAATAATCAGCTGCGCGCATAGTATCATCATCATGTTCTACAACAATAAGCGTATTGCCTAAGTCTCTCATCTCTTTAAGTGTATTAATCAAGCGATCATTATCACGTTGATGTAAACCTATAGATGGTTCGTCAAGTACATAAAGAACGCCAGTTAGACGAGAACCAATTTGAGTTGCTAAACGAATACGTTGTGCTTCACCTCCAGATAATGTACCAGACGCACGGTTCAATGTCAGATATTCTAGCCCTACATTATATAAGAATGTTAAACGTGAAATGATTTCCTTAAGAATTTGGTTCGCAATCGCTTTGTCTTGTTCTGAAAGTTCGATATTTTGATAATAATTTAAAGCTTCTTTAATTGAGTATTCAACAACTTCACCAATATTTAATCCCGCAACATAAACTGAAAGTGCCTCTTTACTTAAACGCTGACCATGACATGTCTCACATGGCAACTCAGTCATATATCGGCTCATCATCTCTCTCGTATACTCAGATGGGGATTCATGATAACGACGATTGATGTTGTTAACTACACCTTCAAATATCATTTTTCGTTTTCTTTGTCCGCCGCCGAATCGTTGATTAAATGTAAATTCAATTTCCTTATCTCCTGAGCCGTGCATTAATATATTCTTTTGTCTATCGGTAAGTTTTTTATATGGTTTATCCATATTAATTTTATAGACTTCACATACACGTTTTAATAATGTTGGATAAAAATCTGAACTTGTAGGCTCCCACGGTTCAATTGCGCCTTCATTTAGGGTTTTATTGGGGTCAGGAATAACTAAGTCCATATCAACTGTTAATCGTTGCCCTAAACCATCACATGTAGGACACGCTCCAAAAGGACTATTAAAACTAAACATACGTGGTTCTAATTCACCTATGGAAAATCCACAAATTGGACATGCATGATTTTCAGAGAATTTTAATTCTTCCCCATCAATTATATCTACCGTTAAACTTCCTTCTGCAAGTTCAAGTGCCGTTTCTATAGAATCTGCTAATCTTGTTTCAATACCATCTTTAACGACTAATCTATCAACAACAACTTCAATAGTGTGGTTTTTATTTTTATCTAATTCCGGTACTTCGTTCACATCAACAATTTCACCGTCAACTCGCAAGCGAACATACCCTTTTTTACTTATATCTTCAATTAATTTTTCATGACTACCTTTACGGTGGGAAACAACTGGTGCTAACAATTGAATTTTAGTTCGAGTTTCTAATTCTAAAATTCTATCCACCATTTGTTGAACAGTCTGTGATTCTATCTCAATATGATGATTAGGACAATATGGTTTTCCTACACGTGCATATAGCAACCTAATATAGTCATATATTTCAGTCACTGTGGCAACTGTAGAACGTGGGTTCTTACTTGTTGTTTTTTGATCAATTGAAATCGCTGGTGATAAGCCTTCAATTGTGTCAACATCCGGTTTATCCATTTGACCTAAAAATTGACGTGCATAAGCACTTAATGATTCTACATATCTTCTTTGACCTTCGGCATAAATGGTATCAAAAGCTAAAGAGGATTTACCTGAACCAGAAAGTCCTGTCATCACTATCAACTTGTCTTTAGGTAATTCTATATCAACACCTTTTAAATTATGTGCTCTTGCACCTTTCACTACTATGGATGGTTCTCTCATTTAAATGTCACCCTTCTGATTTTAATTCGAATAACATATCTCTTAACTCTGTTGCTTTCTCAAAGTCTAAATCTTTAGCTGCTTTTTTCATTTCTTTTTCTATGTTTTCTATCGTTTTTTGACGTTCTTTCTTCGTCATTTTCTTAGGAACTTCTATTTGTTTATTTTCATTTGTATCATCACTTTCGACGGTTGCACTGATGACATCATGAATTTTCTTATTAATTGTTTGAGGTGTAATACCGTGTTTTTCATTATGAGCCATTTGTATATCACGACGTCTCTGCGTTTCATCAATGGCATATCTCATTGAATCTGTAATCTTATCAGCGTACATAATAACTTCACCACGATCATTTCGTGCTGCACGTCCAATTGTTTGAATTAAAGAACGATTGGAACGTAAAAATCCTTCTTTATCTGCATCTAAGATAACAACCAATGAAACTTCGGGAATATCTATCCCCTCTCTTAACAAGTTAATTCCAACAATTGCATCATAGGTACCCATACGTAAGTCTCTTATGATTTCTATTCTCTCGAGAGTTTTGATTTCCGAATGAAGATAATTAACTTTAATTCCTGCTTCTTTCATATATGTTGTTAAATCTTCACTCATTTTTTTAGTTAAAGTAGTAACCACTACTCTTTCATTTTTATCAATTCTATCTTGAATTTCACTCAACAAGTCATCAATTTGATTTTCTGTTGGACGTACATCAATTTTTGGATCTAACAATCCAGTAGGTCGAATAATCTGCTCTACCATTTCATCGGTATGTTCTATTTCATAAGGTCCTGGTGTGGCAGATACATAGACTAATTGATTTGTTTTTTCTTCAAACTCTTCAAATTTTAAAGGTCTGTTGTCTAAAGCACTTGGCAATCTGAATCCATAATCAACTAAAACTTGCTTACGTGCTCTATCACCGTTATACATCCCCCTTACTTGAGGTAGTGTCACGTGTGATTCATCAATCATGATTAACCAATCATCGCCAAAGTAATCAAGCAATGTATATGGGGTAGAACCTAGTGGTCTTAACGTTAAATGTACAGAGTAGTTTTCAATACCTGAGCAGAACCCCATCTCACGCATCATTTCTAAGTCATAATTAGTTCTTTGTTCTAATCTCTGTGCTTCTAAAAGTTTATTTTCATCTCTTAACTCTTTTAAACGTTCTTCTAATTCTTTTTCAATTCTCTCGATTGCAACTTTCATCTTTTCTTCACGCGTAACGAAGTGGGATGCTGGGAAAATTGCAAAATGTTCACGTTCTCTTATAACTTCGCCTGTTAAATAATTCACTTCTCTAATACGATCGACTTCATCACCGAAAAATTCTACTCGAATACACATTTCTTCTCTTGAAGCAGGGAATATTTCAACCACATCGCCTCGTACTCTAAATGTACCACGTTGGAAGTCTATATCATTTCTAGTATATTGCACATCAACTAGTTTTCTTAGTAATTCGCTACGTTCCATTTCCATGCCCACACGCACACTGACAACCAAATCTTTATATTCTTCTGGATTACCCAAACCATAAATACAACTCACACTTGCTATGATAATAACATCATCTCTCTCAAACAATGCGCTCGTTGCTGAGTGTCTTAATTGGTCAATTTCATCATTAATAGACGCATCTTTTTCAATAAATGTATCTGTCGATGGTACGTAAGCTTCTGGCTGATAGTAATCGTAGTAACTCACGAAATATTCCACTCTATTTTCCGGGAAAAATTCTTTAAATTCACTATATAATTGTCCAGCCAATGTTTTGTTATGTGCAATAATCAAGGTTGGTTTACCTACTTGTTGTATTACATTACTCATCGTAAATGTTTTACCTGTTCCGGTTGCACCAAGTAGTGTTTGGTGTCTCTTACCTTCTTTAACACCTTTAACAATTTTCTTTATTGCTTCAGGTTGATCACCTTGAGGATCGAACTCTGAATTTAATTTGAATGGATAATGTTCAACCATTACTACATACGCCTCCTGTATTGTTTACAACTCAACTTTTATCACTCGAGATTAGTGAACTCATTTTTTTCTAAAGAATATCGTCACTAAATACGTTATTTACTTATTACTTTCCCTAGTTTACCTCTTGTCATACATCATTTTGATGATATCGTTAACGTAAATATTAGCACTGAATTTATTTTCTATTTTAACAAATCTCGAACATAAAATACAAACATTTGTTCGCTAACATTTTTATATTATAAGATAAATAAAAACAAACATAGCTTAGCAAACTATGCTTGTTTTATACACTTTATTTTCAATCCGTTTGTTTATTAATTGAGTTTTATTCTTCTCTCTTATGGAATTCTAGTTGATCTATGATTAAATAACCCGCTAATAATGATACAACATCAATAAATATAATCCATTCACTATGGAAAAAGCCTTTATATATTGAGGTCGCAATTAATATTAAAGTAACAGAGGTACCAATCCATTTGTTTTTAGTTACGACACTAAAAAGTACTATTAAAATACAAGGAAAAAATGCAGCACATGCATACCAAATCATTTATTTCACCTGTTTCTTTTATTAAGTATTGTCATCGTAGTTTCTCGTAATTCTGTTCTAGGAATGAAGTTTTCAGTTAGCATTTCAGGAATTACATTATCAATAAAATCTTGAACAGAAGCTAAATGATCGAATTGCATAATTGTTTCTAAACTCATTTCATATATTTCAAAAAACAAAGGTTCTGGGTTACGTTTTTGGATTTCACCAAATGTTTCATATAGTAAATCAATTTTATCCGCAACAGCAAGTACTTGTCCTTCTAATGAATCATCTTTACCTTCTTGTAGCCTTTGTCTATATATGTCACGGTATTGCTCAGGGATTTCTTCTTTAATAAAATTTTCTACCATTTCTTCTTCAACTTGTGAAAAAAGCATTTTCAATTCTCTACTTGCATACTTTACTGGCGTTTTAATATCACCTGTAAATACCTCTGCAAAATCGTGGTTTAGTGCTTTTTCATATAAGCTCTTCCAATCTATAACATTTCCATTATATTCTTCAACAGTGCCAAGATACTGAGCAATTTTTGTTACCTTAAACGAGTGTGCAGCCACATTATGCTCAAAATATTTAAATTTACCAGGCAACCTAATAAGCTTTTCCATGTCAGAGAGTCTTTTGTAATATTGATGTATGCCCATTCCGTGATGCCTCCTTCTTATTTAATCATAGATGATACTTAGTTTCATTATACCAATCAAAATCATGATTAAAAGTAATATCTTAATGGCGATTTCAACTTAGTTGATTAATATTAAATAAGCAGCAACGTAATAATATAAATTACGTTACTGCTATATATAACTTTAGTGTGTATTCAAATTTAATGAATGTAGTTATAGCTACCTGGATTTGTAATTGTTCTGTAAGATTTTACATTAAATCCACCGTTCCAGTTCATTTCAGAAACTGTAACTGTACCATTACTATTTACGCTTTCAACGACGCCTACATGGCCATAGCCACCCGAACCATTTGTACCAGGATTAGATTGGAAAACTGCACCTGCAACTGGAATATTATTCACTGTGAAACCAGCATTTCTAGCATTTACTGCCCAACTACCAGCATCCCCCCATAAACTTCCAATTGGTTTACCTAACTCTGCACGACGATTGAATGCATAATATGTGCAGTTGCCATAATTATATAAATTGCCAGAATTACTTACAGAATACAAACTAGCACCAGCCTCATTACTATATGATTGATTCGTTGTAACAGATGGTTGTGATGCCGTTTCACTTGTAACATCTACATATTGTTGACTTGCTGCTGATGTTGGTTCTCCAACATTATAATTGCTTGAATTATAAGTGGTATTGTTGACTTGATATTGTGTTTCATATGGAGAAACAGTAATGATATCCCCCGGAAAAATTAAAGGTGTAACCCCAGGATTAAGGCTATATAATTCATCTAAAGTAATATTATGATTTAAAGCGATTTGGTATAATGTGTCACCAGGTTTGACGATATATTGACTAGCATTTTCAGTTTCAACTGATGCTATGTTTTCAGATGTATTCACATTAGATACAGCAGTTTCTTCTTGAGCATCTGCAACATTGCTGAATGCGATACACGCTGCTACTGATGATAATGATAATAAAAACGTCTTCTTCATTAAATATGTCATTCCTTTGTTGTGTATTCTAATTTGTTGAATTTAATATAACACAATATTATTTTATAAAGGTTAATGTTAAATTGATGTAATATATTTTTTATACACAATCATTTCAAGCGTCATCTTATATATCATCACAAATACATATATATCAGCTACTTTAGAGCGATTCATTGTTAGTTTGACTTTGTCATAATGATCAACTGAGTAATATTACAAGAGATTTTTTACATTGATTTTGTTGACTTTAAAATTTTCAAAATAATTCATTCTTATTTTTATTTAAATGGTAGTACTTTGAAACTACTACAGCTAATAAAAAAGAAGCACTTGAGACAATTATATGCCTCAAACGCTCCTTCTCTTATTCTTCAATTTATTTATCCATTTGATGTCTTAAATACGCTTCAATAAACGGACCTATGTCACCATCCATTACTGCATCCACTTTACCGGTTTCTTCATTTGTTCTATGATCTTTAACCATTGAATAAGGATGGAATACGTAAGATCTAATTTGACTTCCCCAACCTATTTCTTTTTGCTCACCACGTATTTCTGCCATTTCACGTTCTTGTTCTTCTAATTTAAGTTGGTACAATTTAGATTTCAACATTTTCATTGCTGCTTCACGGTTTTTAATTTGTGAACGTTCATTTTGGTTATTAACTACAATACCTGTAGGATGATGCGTAATTCTGATTGCTGATTCCGTTTTATTAATATGTTGTCCACCAGCGCCAGATGCTCTGAAGGTATCAACTGTAATATCATCAGAATTGATTTCAATTTCAATCTCATCATTATCAAAATCAGGAATAACATCACAAGACGCAAATGATGTATGGCGACGGCCAGATGAATCAAATGGTGAAATTCGAACTAATCGATGCACACCTTTTTCCGCTTTTAAATAACCATATGCATTATGCCCTTTGATTAATAATGTCACACTTTTAACACCCGCTTCATCGCCAGGTAAATAATCCACGGTTTCAACTTTAAATCCACTTTGTTCACAATATCGTTGATACATTCTTAATAACATACTTACCCAATCCTGTGATTCAGTACCGCCTGCACCAGGATGTAATTCTAAAATCGCATTATTCGCATCGTAAGGACCATCTAATAATAATTGTAATTCAAAGTGGTCAATCTCTGATTTAAATTCAATGACATTATTTTCTAACTCTTGCTTCATATCTTCGTCAAATTCTTCTTGCAACAATTCAACTGTTGCAGACATATCTTCCACGGTTTCTTCTAATTCATAATAACCATTTACCATTGACTTTAAAGCATTATTTTTATCGATGATATCTTGTGCTCTATTTTGATCATCCCAAAAATTGGGCTCTGTCATCATTTCTTCATACTCTTGGATGTTAGTCTCTTTATTTTCTAAGTCAAAGAGACCCCCTAATTTGATTTAAATTGTCTTTGTACGCATCTATATTTCTTTTAATTTCTGATAATTCCATAATGTCTCTCCTATTTCATTTGTTTATCTATGATTTTATTTCAATTTGATTTACTTTATCAAATTCTTAAATATTACTACACTACATTCATCATATTATATGTTTATATTCTATCATAAACAAACTGAATGACAGTATAAGTACGATTGTTGTATTAAAATTAAAGCCTCATAACTTAATTATTGCTGTTGAATTATTTTCTCAATCAATCAAATATACAATAAAGAAGCCCAAGACAACTTTGTCTCAGGCTTCAACTATATATTACTTATTTAGGTGCAACTATGCTTGTCCATGACAGTTTTTATATTTCTTACCGCTACCGCAAGGACATGGATCATTACGACCGATGTCTTCACCTTTAACAATCGGTTGTGGTTTCACTTTTTCTTTGCCATCTTCGGCTGATACATGTTTTGCTTCACCGAAGTCTGTTGTTTTTTCACGTTCAATATCATCTTCAACTTGTACCACTGATTTTAATATAAACTTACAAGTATCTTCTTCGATATTTTGCATCATCATATCAAATAACTCGTGACCTTCATTTTGATAATCACGTAATGGATTTTGTTGTGCATATGAACGTAAATGGATACCTTGACGTAATTGATCCATTGTATCTATATGATCTGTCCAATGACTATCAATAGAACGTAATAAAATCATTCTTTCGAATTCATTCATTTGATCGCCAAGCGTTTCTTTTTGTTTAGCATAAGCTTTTTCAATTTTAGACCATACTACTTCAAAGATATCTTCTGAATCTTTACCTTTAATTTCTGACTCTTTCAATTCTCCTTCTTGTAAGAAGACATCATTTATATAGTTGATGAATGGTTGATAATCTAAGTTATCATCCTCTTCATTGATATGATAATTGATTCCACGTTGTAATGTTGAACGTAACATGGCATCTACAACTTGTGAACTATCATCGTTATCAATGATATCGTTACGTTCATTATAGATAATTTCACGTTGTTTACGTAGTACTTCGTCATATTCTAAGATACGTTTACGTGCATCAAAGTTGTTACCTTCAACACGTTTTTGCGCTGATTCTACTGCTCTTGAAACCATTTTAGATTCAATTGGTGTAGAATCATCCATACCTAATCGGCCCATCATTTTTTGTAGTCTTTCTGAACCGAAACGTACCATTAATTCATCTTGTAATGATAAATAGAAGCGACTATCCCCATTATCACCTTGACGACCTGAACGACCACGTAATTGGTCATCAATACGACGTGATTCATGACGTTCTGTACCAATAACAGCTAAACCACCGATTTCTTCAACGCCTTCACCTAATTTGATATCTGTACCACGACCAGCCATGTTTGTAGCAATGGTAACTGATCCTTTTTGACCAGCATTTGCAACAATTTCCGCTTCTCGTTCATGGTTTTTAGCGTTTAATACATCATGTCTTACGCCACGTTTTTTTAATAAATTAGAAATATATTCAGATGTTTCTACGGCTACTGTACCTAATAATACAGGTTGTCCTTTTTTATGCTTTTCAACTACATCTTCAACAACGGCATCAAATTTCCCTTTTTGACTAATGTAAATTAAGTCAGATTTATCAACACGTTGTACAGGTTTATTAGTCGGGATTTGAGTTACTGTCATATTATAAATATTTCGGAACTCTTCTTCCTCTGTTTTAGCAGTACCTGTCATACCTGCTAACTTATTGTACATTCTGAAATAGTTTTGGAAGGTGATAGAAGCCATTGTTTTAGATTCATTTTGAATTTGTACGCCTTCTTTAGCTTCGATCGCTTGGTGTAAACCTTCAGAGAAACGTCTACCAGGCATTGTACGACCAGTAAATTGGTCAACGATAAGTACTTCGCCATCTACAACCATGTAGTCAACATCTCGTTGTAAAGTCACATGCGCTCTTAATGCCGTATTGATATGACTAATAATTTCTACGTTTTGAACATCATAAAGATTATCAATCTTAAACATGCGCTCTGCTTTATCTGCACCTTGTTCTGTTAAGTTCACAGATTTTGTTTTTTCATCGTATTTATAATCATCATCTAATTTTAGCATTTTAGCGAAAACATTAGCTTGTGTATAAAGTGATGTAGATTTTTCTGCTTCACCTGAAATAATAAGCGGTGTTCTTGCTTCATCAATTAAAATAGAGTCTACCTCATCAATAATGGCAAAATGTAATGGTCTCATAACACGCTCTTCTGCATAGTTCACCATGTTATCTCTCAAATAGTCGAATCCTAGTTCGTTATTCGTACTATATGTGATATCTTGTGCATACGCTTCACGTTTTTCAGTTGTGGTTTTACTATTTAAGTTTAGACCTACAGATAAACCTAGAAATTCGTATAGTTCTGCCATTTCTTCACTTTGAACACTAGATAAATATTCATTGACTGTAATAACGTGAACGCCTCGCCCTGCTAATGCATTTAAATATGTAGGCATTGTTGCTGTTAACGTTTTACCTTCACCTGTTCTCATTTCAGCGATATCACCATGATGAATAGCGATACCACCCATAACTTGTACTTTATATGGAATCATATTAAAAACGCGTTTAGAACCTTCACGTACAAGTGCATACGCTTCAGGTAAAATTTTATCTAAGTAATCATTTTGTTTTTTAACATCTTCAATTTCAGCAAGTTCTTCTTGAAATTTCTTAGTTTTATTTCGAATTTCTTCATCAGTTAAAAGTGCTGTATCTTCCTCTAATGCGAGTACTTTATCAGCTAACTTACCTAACTTTTTCGTTTCTTTTTTATTGCCGTCAACAATTTTTGATAAAAATCCCATTCTGTTCGCTCCTTTAGCTAAAAACTGCTTGGCTTTCAACAATTAATCTTACCATTTATACCTTTAGAATCATACTTAAATACTCATTAGTATACGTTATTCCCTTTGTCCATAATATAAACATATTGGCAATCATAGCTTACACACTTTAAGTTATTTTACATGGTAATTCAATCAAAATGCCTTTGTGTCTTTCCAATCTATAACATAATTAAATCTAATGAATTGTCAACAAGTTAATTCTAACATGATACAATGTATTATTTCTCGTCTCAAATAAATAAACTTCGCATAAATTGCGAAATTTATTATACAGTATTTCTTTTCCGTTATTTTCAATTAAGATTAGCACAGTATAATCATTGCGTCTACGAATTCAAACATCCATACATCATTCTTTTAAATCCCTTTACTCAACTCATTATTAAGAATAACCCCTTAATATTATATATAAAAAGGGAGCAAGATGAAGTATTCACATACGAATAACAATCATCTCACTCCCAAATTAACCCTATTCAATTATTAAACTGAATTCATTTCTTACATATATTTATGGTTCACATTGACCCTTATTGTTCAGTTGTTTCAATTAAACCATATTTTCCATCTTTACGACGATAAACGATACTAGTACCGTCAGTTTCACGATCTGTAAAGATAAAGAAGTCATGTCCTAAAAGATTCATTTGTAATACCGCTTCTTCAGAATCCATAGGTTTTAAACTGAATTGTTTAGAACGAATAATTTCGATATCATTATCATTATTTTCTTCTGCACCGCTAATTTCTTCTGGTGGTGCTTCTTGAACTTCTGCTACAAACACTTCTTGATCACCACGGTCACGGTGCTTACGATTTACACGTGTTTTATACTTTCTAACTTGACGTTCAAGTTTATTAGTAATTAAATCAACACCAGCATATAAATCATCATGTCTTTCTTCTGCTCTTAAAGTGACATCTTTAAGAGGAATTGTTACTTCAACTTTTGTAGTTGAATTTGAATAAGTTTTAACTTTAACGTGTGCAACCGCATTCGGTACATTATTAAAGTAACGTTCTAACTTACCAATTTTTTCCTCAATATAGTTGCGAATTGCATCTGTGATAGTGAGGTTATCTCCATGAATTTCAAATCTAATCATAGTAATCTCTCCTTTAACCTCTTATATTGGTAATGCTTAATTATATTTTACCACGTCATCCTTATCTTGCAAACGCAAACACATTGAATTTTCTGACATTTAATGTGGATAATTTACACATTGCACGATTAATCGTTAACCCCGTTGTATAAATATCATCAACAAGTAATATTTCCTTACCATCTAACTCAATATTTTTCCTTATAAAAAAGGGATTTGTCTCTTTTATTCGTTTAATTTTATTTAAACCTGCTTGTTTCGGTCTAAATTCTGTACCTAATACATTTTTATAATCAACACCTTTCATCTTTAAAACTTCTTCAACTGGATTAAATGTTCTTTCAATATTACGTTCATCTGGGGATGGTATAGGGATTACGTAGTCAAATTTACCTTCTGGTATATTGATTACCTCAGCAAGAATTTTGCATAAATAATGATCTTTCAAAAATTTATATTGATGAATCGTTTCTTTCATAATACCTTCATAAATAAAATCACATTTTAATTGATATTGAATGTTAAATCGCTCATTCAAAAATTGACAATCTTCACAAATTTGTTCATCTTGTGTCATTACTTTCAAACACTTTTTACAACGCTTTATAGCATCATGGATTTTTACTTGATTCCATTTTCCGACGCAAGTCTCACATAAAACATTAGGGTTTCTATAAAAATTAATGATAGTAAAAGGTTCATTTATAGGATTCAAGCATTGTAGACATCTTTCCATTATATGTCTAACCATCCTTTTTGTTTCCCAAGTTGATTCATTTTTTTAATATCTTTTCTTGCTAACATCATCGATAGTGACACACCATTATGATAATAAATCACATGCCCGTTTGGCGCTTGCTTCTTTCTCCCTACACGACCTGCAATCTGTATTAATGCTTCTTTAGAAAACTGGTCAGCATCAATTACTACGACATCCAACTTTTCCATAGTAAAACCTCGTTCAAGAATAGTAGTGGTAAAAACAACAACATGATTACCTGCCCTTAAAGATTGTACTTTTTCAAAGCGTTGCTCATCTTCACTGTGAATATATATTAAATTCGGTATTTGAGCTTGATACGTCTTAAAAGCTTTAATCATGCAATCAATGTGATTAAAAAATACTAAAGTATATCGTTGACGTTGTATTTGTTGGGATAAAAAATTTAATAATTTATATTGAACTTTCTTAGGATTAAACTTTAAATATTGAAAATTGGGTACCGGAAGTGGTTGTCGGTGGAATCGTGCAGGTAATTTAATCACATTATCTTTACTTATCGTCGATAATAGTTTCTTCGGCGGCGTAGCTGTCATATAAATATGACATGCACTCTGTTTGGAAGCTGTTTGAATCACTTTAAATAAGTCGTCATCCATTGATAATGGAAATGCATCTACTTCATCAATAATAATAGCATCAAAGTGGTTTTTATATCGATATAGCTGATGAATCGTTGAAATGATAAAGTGTCCGTTGAACTCTTGTTTACTACTTTGATGCAATACATCTATATCTTCCTGAAAAAATGCATTTTTAATCCGTTGGCTAATTTCTACTACAACATCAACACGTGGTGATACAATCGCAATATTGTCGCCTTGATTTCTAGCAAACTTAATGCCTTCGAAAATCATTTCAGTCTTACCAGCCCCAGTAACTGCATATAACAATAATTTTCGTCGTGCCTTAATTGCATTTACAATTTGTTGAGAGGCATACCTTTGTTGGTCTGAAAGCGCAAATTCAAGGTGATATTCACATAGCGTAGCCTTTTGATGACTCTTAGTTATTCTATAATCAGTCAAATGATCCATACGACCAAGTTGTATACATTTTCTACAATATATAATGTCTTTATTTATAAAATTTGAAAAATAGCGATGAAAATATTTAGCATCGTCTGTTTCACATTGAACACAATGCCAACGGTTATTTTTAAATACAACGCCTTTAGTAACATGTGCCACTTGTTCCGTAGTGATATTCATTTCTGAATGAATTAACTTTCCAAAATGTAATATTGATGTTCCCTCCAATAAAAAAAGACATACCGAATTGTCATTCAACAATTCCATATGTCCTCTAAATCTTCTAATTAAGTCTAATTTGTCGTGCAGTGTAGCCTAAACCTAACCCACCAGATCCTAAGTGCGCGGCAATCACTGGTCCGAATTCAGAATATGCTACTTGGTAATGTGATGACGCATTGGCTTTGACAGATTCTAATAAGGCTTTACCATCCTCTGTTTTATCGCCATTAATCACGTAAATTGTCACATCATTATAATCTTTAACTTGATTTAAGACTTTATCTTCTAGTGCTTTTAGCGCTCTCTTCTTAGTACGTACTTTTTCTTCTGGTACTATTTTACCATCATCAAATTTAAGTACTGGTTTCATTTTTAACAATGTACCTACCCAAGCTTGAGCACCTGTAATACGTCCGCTTTTTTGTAAATTTTTTAAGTCATCTACAATTAAATAAGCACCTGTATGTTCTCTCATATCAGTTAACTCTGCTATGATATCATCTGGTTTATAACCTTGTTCTACCATTTCTATTGCACGTAATACGTAACAACCTTCCATCATAGCCGCAAGCTTACTATCAAATGCATAGACATTAATGCCTTCAACTAACTCTCCAGCTTGCTTCCCAGATTGATAACTCCCACTAATTCCACTAGATAAGAATACAACTATCACATCTGTGTAACCATCTTCTCTTAATTTTTCGTATCTTTGAATCCATTCACCTACAGCCGGTTGACTTGTCGTAGGTATCGTTGCTGAAGAAGCCATTTTATTATAAAAATGGTCAATATCAACATTTACATCTTCAGTATAGCTTACACCATCATCAAAAGTTACACTTAACGGTGCAACTGGGATATTATATTTATCAATTAAATCTTGAGATAGATAGCTAGTAGAATCAGTCATTACAGCAATCTTCATAGTAGTCCTCCTCAATTATACTCATAGTAATAATACAATATTTTATTAAAAAAGAAAATCTTAATTAAACAATTTATTTTAAGTATTTACAGAGTGTATAATACAAATATGAAAACAGAGCGAAGATGAAGGTGAAAAAATGACAAAACCAATCATTACTATTAAAGAAGAACATACTATTGAAAATACAATCAATAAATCGCGTTTTATTTCACATATTAAACCTGTAGCTTCAGAGGATGAAGCAAAGGCATTCATAAATGAGGTGAAATCACAACATAAAGATGCAACACACAACTGTTCTGCATACACTGTAGGGCCAGAAATGAATATTCAAAAAGCAAATGACGATGGAGAACCAAGTGGTACTGCTGGCGTCCCTATGTTGGAAATATTAAAAAAGTTAGAACTACATGATGTGTGCGTCGTTGTTACACGCTATTTTGGCGGTATCAAATTAGGTGGTGGCGGCCTCATAAGAGCATATAGTGGTGCAGTACGTGATGTTATTTATGATATTGGACGTGTGGAGTTAAGAGCTGCTATTCCAACCACCGTTACCTTGAATTATGATCAAACTGGCAAATTTGAATATGAATTAGGTTCCACTAGCTTTATGCTTAGAAATCAATTCTATACTGACAAAGTTAGCTACCAAATAGATGTAGTTGAAACTGAGTACGATGATTTTATCGAGTTTTTAAATAGAACGACAGCTGGCAATTATGAGCTAAATACTGAAGAAATTAAAATGTTACCCTTCGATATTACAACAGATTAAAAAATAAGCTATCTAAAGTTAGAGTCTAAATAACGATGAAATCGGGACTCTGTTTTAGATAGCTTTTATGATGTTTAGTAATTGTCTTCCTCTTCATATTGATGTTGAGGATGTGGATGATCACCTTTTTTTGTAATTAGGTTTAAAATCGGTCTATAATTATCGTCAATTAATCCTGTAAATTCAACAATGAGTTCAATCGTTAAAATAATTAAAATGAACATCATTAATGCACCTAGAGGTTGAGATAGATACAGAATAATACTAGATAGACTGAATAAGATAGCAATGGAATATATGAGTAAGACGGTTTGTCTATGTGTATAACCAAGTTCTAATAACTTATGATGTAAATGAGATTTATCCGCTTGCATAATATGTTGCCTTTTTTTCATTCGTCGAATCATTGCAAAAATAGTATCAATAAATGGTACTGCTAAAATAACAATAGGGAAAAATAATGCAATAAATGTAATGTTTTTAAAACCTAGCAATGAAACAAATCCAATAATAAAACCAATCATTAGAGCTCCACTATCACCAAGAAATATTTTAGCTGGGTGTGAGTTATAGAATAAAAATCCTAATAAAGATCCGATTAACACACAACAAATCATTATAATAAAGATATTCGCTTGTAAGATAGCGATAAATGCAATTGTCATTAATGCAATCGCAGATACACCAGATGCTAAGCCATCTAATCCATCAATTAAATTAATAGCATTTGTAATAGCTACAATCCAAATCACTGTAATTGGAATACTTAAAATTCCAAAATGTATCGTTGGTCCCATTGGTAATGAAATAAAATCAATGGTAATACCATAAAATGCGACCACTAAAGCTGCTACGATTTGCCCAGCTAATTTGATATATGGTTTAAGATCAAATATATCATCGATTAAACCAACGGCATACATCAATATTGCTCCGATAACTAATGGTTTCACTTCTCTTTCAATAGGATGGCCTAACCACATTCCAATTAAAAATGAGAATAAAATAACTGTGCCACCCATGACTGAAATCGGCTTTGTATGCACCTTACGAAAATTGGGTTTATCTACTAAATTTAATTTTTTAGACATCGCAATAATAATGGGTGTTATTATTAAACTGACTATCATAGTAAATGCAATGAGTAATAATGTATACATCAGTTCACCTTCATCAAAATTAAGTTAGTTTCTATCATTTAAAGGGTAAGTTTTAAGAAATCCAACTATTTCTCTTCCTATATTTATAGTTAATATTTAAACGTGCGTCGGTTATTTTGTATGATTTTCCTCTTTAATAACGACTACTATCAATCTTCAATTCTATCGCAATAACATCAGTTGCTATCATCTTTCCTTATTATTAAATCAACTGTATAATAGTAGTTAATCTAAAATAAGATATCCCAAATTTATAACAACATTCTTTCTTCATATATATCTACATCGATTTTTATACTCTCACATGACGAAACTTTTTTTCATCATATCACTTAAGTTAACATTTTAACATTAATCACTATTTTATGTGATAAATTTTTTAGTCTAACTAATGACAAATTGTAAGTTTTCACTTACAATAGCTAATGGTCAATAAAGGAGTCGGTAAAACTATGTTTGAAGCAATTATATATAATATTTCAGTCATGGTTGCAGGCATATATTTGTTTCATAGACTGCAATACTCTGAAAATAAAAGAATGGTCTTTTCTAAAGGATACGTCACTGTTTTAATGACGCTTGTTGCACTTTTATTAGCAGCATATCCCATTCCCTTCCGTTTAGAATACTTAGTTCATTTAACGTTTGTACCTTTATTATTCTTAGGACGTTACACCAACATGGTTTACACATTAGCTTCAGCTGTCGTCGTATCATTAGTTGACATACTTATTTTTAACAACTCTATTATATACGGTATCACTTTAGTCGTTATAGCGGGTGTGGTCAGTGCAGTAGGTCCGTTTTTAAAACAAAACGATATTATATCGTTACTTATATTAAATACAATCAGTATTATCATTTTATTTATACTTGCATTAGTGAGCCTAATCTATGATTTAATTGAAATTGCAATTTTAATTCCTGTGTCATTCATTATCACAATTGCCTCTGCAATTACATTTGTAGATATTTGGCATTTCTTCTCACTCGTTAATCGCTATGAAAATGAAGATAAATATGATTATTTAACTGGTCTTGGGAATGTTAAAGAATTCGATAGACATTTGAATCAGTTATCTAAATATGCTGAGACACATAATGAAAGCTTAGGCTTGTTACTTATTGACATTGATGGCTTTAAAGATGTAAATGATACATATACGCACCAAGCAGGAGATGCTGTATTAAAACAAATGTCTCAATTACTTAAAAATTATGTCCCTAAACAATTTCTTATTTTTAGAAATGGTGGCGAAGAGTTCTCTGTTGTAATTAATGACTATACATTGGATCAAAGTGTCAAACTTGCCGAAAATATTCGTCAAGGTGTAGAGAAGTCATCATTCCATCTACCTAATAAGGAAGTCATAAAACTTTCAGTGTCTATAGGTGTCGGTTATTTAACACAAGATGATCGCAAATCACAAAGACGCGTCTTTAAAGATGCAGATGATATGGTACATGTGGCTAAAAGCGAAGGTAGAAATAAAGTCATGTTTAATCCTATTATTAAACTATAATCAAATATTGAATACACTATCAGAGGTAGAGACAAAAGGATTTGTAATTTCGTTAATTTATTTATCGACGTTTGAATCTTTCACGTCTCTTCCTTTTTTATTTTATAAACGCATTTCTTATCCACCATAGCCTTATTTATTTTAGATTTAAAATAAATGTTTACCACCGTTTTCACCTATCTCCTTCATTACATAATCTTTTCAATATGACTTACTCTATTGAAAGTTGTTAGCTCAAGTTGTAAACTTCAATTATTCATATCATTAAATTAATTAGGAGGTGGTTATTCATGTCAGATTCAATCACTATCATTGATGAGAATAAAGTGATTGATGTCGTGTTGATTGCTGGTAGGATTTTACTAGAAGCTGGTGCTGAAACATATCGTGTTGAAGATACCATGAATAGAATTGCACATAGCTATGGCTTACATGATACATATAGTTTTGTAACTTCAACCGCTATTATCTTCTCTCTTAATGATCGTACTAGTACTCGATTAATTCGTATTAGAGAACGTACGACAGATTTAGAAAAAATAGCTTTAACCAACAGTTTGTCTCGTAAAATTTCTAGCAATCAACTTACTATTGATGAAGCAAAATCTGAATTAATCCACCTTAGAAGTGCATCGTTGCAATATTCATTTTTAATTAATTTATTTGCAGCAGCGATTGCATGTGGTTTTTTCCTATTTATGTTTGGTGGCGTAGCATCAGATTGTTGGATTGCCATACTAGCTGGAGGATCAGCGTTTTTAACGTTTAGCCTTGTTCAACGATATATTCAAATTAAATTTTTCTCAGAATTTGTTGCTGCTGCAGTCGTAATCACAATAGCTGCTGCCTGTTCGAAACTTGGATTGGCAACAAATCAGAACATTATTACCATTGCGAGCGTAATGCCTCTTGTACCTGGTATTTTAATTACCAATGCGATTCGTGATTTACTAGCTGGAGAGTTATTAGCAGGTATGTCTAGAGGTGTAGAAGCGGCGCTAACTGCATTTGCTATTGGCGCTGGCGTTGCTATAGTATTACTAATTTTTTAAGAGAGGCTGTTCATATTGTTATTTTATTTATTTCACTTCACAATAAGTTTCATTTCCACAGTCCTTTTCTCCATCATATTTAACGCACCCCGTCGATTATTATTAGCGTGTGGTTTTGTCGGTGCAGTTGCGTGGACAATTTATCAATTTACCGTTGATATGCAATTTGGAAAAGTTGGCGCTACATTTTTGGGAAGTTTAATTTTAGGCTTACTCAGTCATACGATGAGTAGACGCTATAAAAGACCTGTTATTATATTTATCGTACCTGGAATCATTCCACTTGTACCAGGTGGTACTGCGTATGAAGCAACACGCTTTTTAGTATCAAATAACTATACTAGTGCTGTAAATACTTTTTTAGAGGTTACCTTAATATCTGGCGCGATATCTTTTGGTATTCTTGTAGCAGAAATCATCTATTATCTCTACACACGTATCAAGCAGTATTATGGTAAAATTAAAGGTAAATCATATAGAAAATCTTATAATATGAATAATCGAGTTTAAGGGGATGTCTAACATGAAAGAACAAATTATCGATAGATTAACGAGATACGTCAAAATAGATACACAATCAGATCCAAATTCAAATACGACACCATCTACGACAAAACAATGGGATTTATTAAACCTATTAGAAAGTGAGCTTAAAGCATTAGGACTCGAAACAGATATGGATAGCAATGGTTACCTTTTTGCTACATTAGACAGTAATGTGGAATATGACGTGCCAACGGTTGGTTTCTTAGCTCATGTTGATACATCACCTGATTTTAATGCTACTAATGTTAACCCACAAATCATTGAAAAATATGACGGTAATCCACTTAAGTTAGGTAAAACAGATAGAATTCTAGATCCTAAAGTCTTTCCTGAGCTTAAACAAGTCATTGGCGATACATTTATGATTACTGATGGTACTTCATTACTAGGCGCTGATGACAAAGCAGGTGTAGTAGAAATTATGGAAGGGCTTAACTACTTACTTGAACATCCTGAAATTAAACATGGTAAAATTCGTGTAGGCTTTACGCCAGACGAAGAAATAGGAAGAGGACCTCACAAATTTGATGTTAAACGTTTCAATGCTGATTTCGCTTATACTATGGATGGTAGCCAATTAGGCGAATTACAATTTGAAAGCTTTAATGCTGCTGCAGCAAAAGTAACATGTCATGGTGTTAATGTACATCCTGGATCAGCTAAAAATGCGATGATTAATGCCATTTCACTTGGACAACAATTTAATAGTTTATTACCTCCTAGTGAAGTTCCTGAACGTACAGAAGGTTATGAAGGTTTTTATCATTTAATGAATTTTGAAGGTAATGTTGAAAAAGCTACATTACAATATATCATTAGAGACCATGATAAAAAGCAATTTGATTTACGTAAAAAACGTTTTATGGAAATACGTGATGATATCAATTCACATTTTGAAGATTATCCAGTCAAAGTCGACGTTGAAGACCAATATTATAATATGGCTGAAAAAATCAAACCTCATCAGCATATTATAGATATCCCTACAAAAGTATTTAATCGTTTAGGTATCGAGCCTAATACGGAACCTATTCGTGGTGGAACTGATGGATCACAACTATCATTTATGGGATTACCTACACCTAATATCTTTACTGGTTGTGGCAATTTCCATGGTCCTTTTGAGTATGCCTCAATCGATGTTATGGAAAAAGCCGTACAAGTTATGGTGGGTATCACTGAAGAAGTTGCAAAATCAAATCAATAATATATCAACACCCCTAAGTGTCTAATCTAAGACACTTAGGGGTGTTATTTTTATTATTCTATCATTATTTATTCACATCGAATTGTGTTTTCAATAATTTTAATGCTTGAACTGTATAATGTCTGATTTGTAGACCCATTTTAAAGTCTGTATATGATTCAGGCATATCTATGAATGTATTGAACATAGCCGTTACGCCCTTACCTTCAAACAAATCGAATTTATCATCTGTAGCACAAATCGCTATAGATGTCTTATGGTGTTTTTCTGTTAAATCTGCAATACGCAATGTCGTCGTTTCTAATAATTGATCACGTTCATTTAAACCTTCACCAAATATAATTAAATCTGCTTGTTGAACTAAATCTTCCAGGTGTGTAATTTGATCCACAAGTTCATGACTTGTTAAGATTTCCGCTTGATATAAACCTTTTAAAACTGCAGCTATTCCGCCACCAGCACCACCACGCTCGATAGGACCAATCGTTACTCGTAATTCACTCTTGAATAATTCACTAAAGTACCAAACTAAATTGTCAATTTCTGCCGCTTCATTTTGTGTCATACCTAACATTGGATACATTTGCATGATTTCACTTTGTTTACCATATAAACGACTTGAAAAATCTGACATTACTTGAATATTTGCTTCAGCTAACTTCGGATGGATACCAGAAAAATCTAAACGTCGAATATATTTAATAACATGCGCACCCTTAGTCACATCAACAAGATTTGCCTCATCATCATAGAACTTTGCACCTAAGGCTTGAAGCATTCCTGCACCGCCATCGAAACTTCCGATACCACCAAGGGAGATGATAATATGTTTAGCATCATTATCTAACGCAGCATGTAGTATTTCGCCTAAACCATAACTCGTTCTTTCTTGGATAGGTTTTTGTCCATTTAAGAATAAATTACCTTCAATAATGGTCATACCACTATCTGTTTGACCATAAATTGCTTCTACTTCATTCATGTCTGCATCATGGGCAGCAACTCGATACTTACTTCCCGACTGCCATAAAAAGACTGAATCCATTAATTCATGTCGTCCATTAAATAATGGAACTTGAACAATATCGGCCTTTTCAATTTGACTAGCAACCGCTTCTTCGACATATCTATTTGCTTGATAGCTTGAAATAATGCCATTAAATTCGTCCATGGCTACTAAAACTTTCATTGTCTTAACCACCTTGTTTTTATATAATATTGTGCTTTCAATACAATTTAACTTTTATTATTAATCTTACATTTTTTACATATTCAATAATCTATTTGTGTTGTACACTAACATATTATACATGTGAATGTGCATGATTTCATGATAAACACTATCATAATCTTTATTAAACTATGAGTAATATGAATATTGGTCTATTATATACTATTCTCAATTAAAGCATAAACGATTAACTTCTCCTTTTTACAATCACTATTAAAAAAGCCATTTTATTACGAATAGCGTAATAAAATGACTTTCCTCATTTAATTGAACATAAAATAAGTGATATAACATTTATGTTCTTTATTCATTTGTTAGTTATTCATTATTCTTCTGCTTGCGCTAATGACGAAACATTGATGTCACTGTGTGACGCATTCCATTTCATTTCACCATCTATAAAGTAAAATGCTTGTGGTGATTCATGTTTGACATTTGTCTTTTCAGCAATGTAGTCCGATAATTTGCGCTCCTGTTGTACTATTAAATAGTAACCGTCCATATCGCGTTCATATAAAAATTTATTAAACTGATCATACGCATTTGCAGAAATTGGACAAGTTTCGCTATGTTTTAAAACAAAAACATATTTATTTTCTTCTAACACTTGTTCAAACTGGTCAATCGAACTCAGCTTTATAGCCATTCTATTCACCTCTAAAAGTATTTATCACATTTTCTGAGCATATGCGTGATATTCATATCCCGAAAATTATATCAGTGGGTACAATTATACACATTTTACTTAGCAATGTTAACCATGGTTTTTTAATTTATTTAATTCTAATCAAAATTAATCGTTTTTTTGTTTAACCTTTTTTAATTCCGAATTAAACGCCTTATCTTTCCTATCTATATCTTTACCCTCTTTTGGTAACTTATCGACATTAATTTTAGAAATTTTTTCGCCAACTTCTATTGTATCGATACGAGTGTCATAGTAATTTTGCAAACTATAGTACATCTCAATCGCATTTTTACGTGCATCATTAACATTTTTATCTGATATATTCGTTTGATTGATATCTTTAATTTGTTTTTCAATTAATGGAGAAATATAATTTTTGATTGCTTTCTTCGCTGATTTCGCATTACTTGATGATGTATCTAGATGCTTTTGAGCTGTCTCTTTTAAATCTTTATTATTACTTTCCAATTTTGAAGTTAACTGATTAGCATCTTCTTGGTTCGATGCATTTTTGATTTTCTTTTCAACTTGTGAACGATTTTTTTCAAATAACTTTGTGTAATCTAAAATATCTTCATTATCTTTGATTGAATCGTTACATAAATCCACAAATTTTTTCACATCATATATCGACTTTTTCTTTGTTTTTACTGTTTTAAGGTATTTTGCTTTTAACACTTTTACATCATGTGTTTCAGCAGGTAATTGCTTCGCTGATTTTTCATATTCTTTAAATGCAGGGATCAATTGTTTATTTATATCATCTTGAAGTTGAATAAATTCCTTTCTATTTTTATCAGTTGTATCTGTCTTACTTAAATGATCCAATTCTTTTAGATTGATCTCATCCATCACTTTTTCAAGCTTATCTTGTTTATTATTAACTTCATCTAATTTACTTTCGAAATGACTTAAATCAGAATCTGTTTTATTACTACATGCTGTTAAAGCAACAATAAGTAAAAATATCATTGGGATAATTACTATTTTTTTCATATTTGCACCCCTTACCATAGAACATTATATAAAAACGTATTTATTAAGAAAATGAATTATGTTATAGTATCTCAGACTTTATACCTTATTAATTCAACATAAAGGAGAAAAACTATGTACGGTCATGTTCAACCCCTTATTAAATATCAAAATAATGACTATTTCGACACGCTGTATCAAGAAACGCGTACATTATTATTCAACTTACTAGATTCACCGGTTAAATATACGCAACATATTGGTGGTACTCGACATTTCAATTATGATACAGAACCTATTCTTGACATACTTATAGGCGTAGATAATTTACATGATATTACGGCTCTAGACGAAAAACGATTAAATTATGCTGGATTTTATCGTCTACATCATTCTTATAAAAAGAAAGTCATGATGGCTAAGTTTAATAATCTTAAAGACTTAAAGCAAGAAGTACGCTTACATATCATTCAGTTAGATACACCTTTATTTGAACAATATCAAAAAGTCGATGACATATTAAGTCATCATCAGGATATCGCTAATCAATTTGCCACTAAAAAAGGACAACTATTGCAGCATATTGATTCAATAAGACAATACGAAAATCAAAAACAATCTATTTTCGAAAAAATTTATAAACAATATAGTCACCAAGGATAAATATGTATAAAGACATTAATAAAGTTAGTTCTAGTATCAATCTCTACGTTGTAAATCGAAATTAAATGAATTATGCATTCTAATTATATAACATATATTTAGAATTAAAAGAACAATGCATTATATACATCAGGAATCAATTATCTTAGTGTTAAATATCTTCATATTTCGCAAATAACAACTAAAATTGATATAATAAAATTGTTAGCATTGATTATAGAAAGGACGTACGGATAGTGAATAAAAACGACATTTTAAAAGGTTTGCAAGAAATTATTCCAAACGACATTATCGAAGTAGATGAACCCCTAAAAAAATATACTTATACTGAAACTGGTGGTAAAGCAGATTTTTACCTATCACCTACTAAAAATGAAGAAGTACAAGCCATTGTAAAATATGCAAACCAACATAATATTCCTGTCACATATCTAGGAAATGGTTCGAATATTATTATCCGGGAAGGCGGTATTAGAGGTATCGTATTAAGCTTGTTATCACTTAAACATATCGAAGTGTCAGATGATGCCATTATTGCTGGCAGTGGTGCAGCTATTATTGATGTCTCACGTGTTGCAAGAGATTATGCACTCACAGGATTAGAATTTGCATGTGGTATTCCTGGATCTATCGGTGGTGCCGTATTCATGAACGCCGGTGCTTATGGTGGTGAAGTTAAGGATTGTATTGATTATGCGTTATGCGTTAATGAAAATGGAGATTTAATCAAATTAACTACGCAAGAATTAGAACTAGATTATAGAAATAGTATTGTACAGAAAAAACATCTGGTCGTTTTAGAAGCAGCCTTCACACTAGAACCAGGCAATTTAAAAGAGATTCAAGCGAAAATGGATGACTTAACTGAACGTCGTGAATCTAAGCAACCTCTTGAGTATCCTTCATGCGGTAGTGTTTTCCAAAGACCACCAGGTCACTTCGCGGGTAAATTGATTCAAGATTCTGATCTACAAGGCCATCGTATTGGTGGTGTAGAAGTTTCTACTAAACATGCTGGATTTATGGTCAACGTGGATAATGGTACTGCGACAGACTATGAAGACTTAATCCATTTTGTACAACAAACAGTTAAAGATAAATTTGATGTAGAGTTAAACACTGAAGTACGTATCATTGGCGAACATCCAGACGCTGATTAATGATTAATATCGGAGGTTTGTTTCAATGACTAAGGTCTATGGTTCAATGATTGATAATGAAACAAGGTGCATACATTATCACTCCTTTTTAGATATTATCGCTATTAAATTTAAATGTTGTGATAAATATTATCCTTGTTATCAGTGTCATAATGAACATGAAGCACACCCTATTCAACGTTGGAGTGTAGATGAATTCGACCAACGAGTCGTTATGTGCGGTGTTTGTAAACATCAGATGTCAATCAATGAATACATGATGGTAGAATCTTGTCCAAGATGTCAATCACACTTCAATCATAGATGCAAATTTCATTACCATCTATATTTTGAAATTTAATATATAAAGTAAAAGCGCTAAAAGCATATGATTTAATGCCTTTAGCGCTTTCTTTATTTATTTTACTACTTTTTCTAATTCATCAATTTGTTTCATTGTTGTAGTTGTTGAACCAGATGAGAAATACCAAAGTTTTGGATCAAGTTCATAAATTTTATGGTCTTTTACAGCTTTAACATTTTTCAATACTTTATTGTTTAATGTCTTCTTAGCTGTTGCATTATTTGCCACAATTTGCCCTCTATCCATAGCTAAAATCACATCAGGGTTATTCTTGTTAATATATTCATTATTAACATTCTGACCATGTGGCCCTTTACTTACATCTTTATCAACCGGTTTAAATCCTAATGTATCAAATACTAATCCACCAAATCTTGAACCTGGACCAAATGTAGATAATTCACCTTCATTGACTAATAGATACATGGCTTTCTGATCAAATTTAGAAGTTTTATCTTTCATTGCTTCTACTTTGTTATCTAATTTTTTAGTTAAATCTTTAGCTTTGTCTTCCTTGTCGTAGATTTTACCTAATTTTTCAGTATTGTCTTTCATAGAATTGATAACATTTTTATTATCCGCACCCATATATACGATTTTTGCTTTTGGTGCAGCTTTTTTAAATTCATCTAAATTTTTCTGATTAGCTGTTCTACCTGAAATGAAAATCACTTCTGGTTTTGCTTTAGCCACTTTATCAAAATTAACTTGTTTTAAATTACCAGTGTTTATATATTTATCTGATTTAAAATCTTCTAAGAAATCCGGTAGGGATTTTCCACCTTCGCCTTTTGGTAATGCTTTAACTTTACTTGAAAGACCCATTTCTTTCATATCATTTAATACACCATAATCTAAAACGACAGCATTTTTAGGGTTTTTAGGAACTTCGACCGTTTCTTTAACCTTTTTAGCATCACTGCCATCTTTTTCTTTACCCTGTGCTTCATAGTTATTTTCTATTTTAACAGTATCTTTTGATTCATTTTTCTCTGATTTGGAATCTGATTGACTATTATTAGATTGATTACCACATGCTGCTAATATAAAAACTATAGATAATATTAAGACTAAAATTGATTTTTTCATTATGTAGTAACTCCTTTTGTAAATTTTCACGATTGACTGAGTAACGGGTACTTATTTCTCAATTATTCATTCACGATAAGCATCACTCCCTTAATGGTTGTAACGTTCACTTTATGAAAGTATTTGTTCATCGTAATATAAACATATACGTTGTCCATTAACCGATTCTACTTTGACATCCATTTCATATAATTCTCTTAATACCTCAGTTTGTAATACGTCCACATTTTTTCCTGCACGTACTAGTTCGCCATGTTTTAATGCAATAATGTAATCTGAATAACATGACGCAAAATTAATATCGTGTAATACAATAACGATTGTTTTATTTAATTTCTGAGCTAATGAACGTAATGTCTGCATGATTTGAACTGAATGCTTCATGTCTAAATTATTTAATGGCTCATCTAACAAAATGTATTCTGTATTTTGTGCAATTGTCATAGCGATATATGCTCTCTGACGTTGACCACCGGACAATGTTTTAATATTCCTATCTTTAATTTCATTTAACTGTAATAAATCTAAAGCATATCTAACTTGCGCTTTATCTTCTTTTTTAAGATGGCCTTTACAATATGGAAATCGTCCAAAATTCACTAATTGCTCTACTGTAATATTCATATCAGTATGATTAGTTTGTTTTAATATTGAAATCTTTTGAGCAAGTTCATCCGTCTTATAAAGCAACATGTCTTTATCTTCAATTTTGACTGTACCACTATCAATACTCATTAATTTTGTAATTGCAGATAGCAAAGTACTTTTTCCTGCACCATTAGGCCCTATCAAAGAGGTTATTTTCCCTTTTTCAATGTTGACATTAATATCTTTTAATATTGACTTCTTTTGAATTGATTTATTTAAATTTTGTATTTGGATCAATTTACATTTCTCCCTTTAACTAATAAGTAAATAAAGTAACTACCACCTATGAGATCAATGATAATACTTACTTCTGTAGTCGCTTCAAAAAGATGTTCAACCAACCATTGAGCAATAAATAAACATATCCAGCTAAAACATATTGTGGCAGGTAAAATATATTTATGTTCATACGTTTTCATGAATTCATGAGCTAAATTGACAGTAAGTAATCCTAAAAATGTAATTGGACCAACTAATGCTGTCGAAATAGACACTAAAATAGCGACAAGAATAAGCATTAATCTCGTTATTTTTTCATAATTCACACCTAAATTGATGGCTTGTGCTCTTCCTAGCAATAACACATCCAAATACGGTAATAGTGCAAAAGTTATGACTATTAAAATGGTTAATAAAATAGATGAAAATCCAACAAGTTTAGAATTAGAAGCATCAAAATTAGCGAACATGGTATTTTGAACAGCTAAAAATGACTCTGGATCCATCACTAATTGGATAAAACCCGTAATACTTCTAAAAAATGTACCAAGTATTACACCAACCAATAAGATGAAATAGACTGAAAAATGACCCATTTTAAATAAAACTTGAAATAGAATTAAAGCAAATAACACCATCGTGATTAACGTAATCATAAAATTAATGTACACGTTATTAACGATTGTAGATTGTGTACCTAATAAAAAAACTGGTAATATTTTTACAAATAAATAGACTGAATCTAAACCGATAATGGAAGGCGTTAATAAGCGATTAGTTGTAATCGATTGAAAAATAACAACCGACGTACCGATTGCACCACCCACTAAAATAATTAAGATAAATTTTCTTAAACGACTTTGAATTTGATAATCAAATATTTCAAAATCAATGCCTAAAATTAAGTACAAAATCGCTATCATTAATGTAATTAACCCTAGTAAAAAGAGTTTTTTATTAAGATTAGTTAGCATAATTCTCCCTACCTTTCATCAATAAGATAAGGAATATAATTGTTCCAAACACACCTATAGTTAGACCTATGTTAATTTCATATGGATAAACAATTAAACGTCCTACAATATCTGAAATAAGCACAAATATAGCGCCTAACATCATCGTATGCGGCAAGGCATGTTTTAAATGGTCTCCACGGTATATTGAGATGATATTAGGAACAATGAGTCCTAGGAATGGTAAAGTCCCAACAGTAACGACCACAAGTGCAGTGATAGTTGCAGTTATAAACAATGCGATATTAATAATTTTTTCATAATTCACACCTAAGTTATGGCTAAAATCTTTGCCCATTCCAGCAATCGTAAAATGATTAGCAAATATATATATAATTAATAAAAACGGTATGCTTAAATATAGAACTTCATAACGACCACTTGTAATAATAGCAAAATTTCCATTTAGCCAATTTCCAATACTTTGTACTGCATTAGTTCTCAATGCGATAAATGTTGTAAAACTTGAAACAATACCTCCAAGCATAATACCTAATAACGGTATGAAAATGACATCTTTCACTTTAATTAGTTGTACTAATTTCACGAAGAAATATGTACCTCCAATGCTACAAATAACAGCAAATATTAATTTAATAAGTATGTGGCCTTTGGGGAATAATATGAGTGATAAAAGAATCCCCAACTTAGCCCATTCCATTGTGCCAGCTGTTGTTGGACTCACAAATTTATTTTGCATCATTTGTTGCATGATTAAACCGGCTATTGCCAGCGTACTACCTGATATGAGAATACTAACTGTTCGAGGAATACGACTCGATAAAATGATATTTAATTGATCATCGGTAAGATGGAAAATATCGGAAATAGATATTTGGCTAACACCGACAAATAGAGAGAGAATCGTAAACACAACGAGAAAGATGAGTAAAACATATCCCTTTAATAAAAACTTCATAACACTTTCTCCTTGAATAGTTATCCTTGGTAACGATTTTACGATAATGATAATCGTTATCAATTAAAATGTTACAGAATTTCCTTGTCATTTTCAATAGGTTATCTATAAATATTGTTATAAATAAGATTATTTTTATGTTTTAAATTCATCTGACATAAAAAAACCCTAATTTCGCTTTAATTGTGTCTACACAAATAAAGTAAAATTAGGGCTAAATCTATATTATTTTTCATCATCAAATATGAAATCTTCATCTCGTAATGCTTCAACATTTAAAGCTAATGTATAACCATCACCTTTTACAGAGAAGAAATCATGGTTTTTAGTTGTTGTATCTAAAGCATTTTCAATAATTGGATTGAATTCACGTTCTTCAAAATATGGCTCAAAGCCAAGATTTGATAATGCTTTATTGCCATTGTATTTAACATAATTAAGCACATCTTCAGCTAAACCAATATCATCGTATAAAAGATGTGTATATGAAACTTCGTTATCATAAAGTTCTTTTAACAATTTATACATTTCTTGATCCGCACGTTGTTTTTCACTTTCCGAAAGTTCATTTCTTAAACTTTGTGCATCTAGACCTGTAAACACACCATGTATTGATTCATCTAATAATATTTTACGAATAATTTCGCCAGATGTCGTCATCTTGCCTTGACCAGCTAAATAAAGAGGATAATAGAATCCAGAATAGAATAAGAATGTTTCTAAGAAAACACTTGATACTCTAGCAATATACTGGTCAAAAATTGAGGCTTCTTTACCCCATAATTTATGGTAGTTTTCGATAATTTTGTCTGATTTGTATTTTAAATGAGGCTCTTCAATTACCCATGTATCTAATAAATAGTTCGTTTCACTAGATGGTAATAATGTAGTAAAAATATGAGAATAACTTTTAGCATGAATTTGTTCCATCATTGCCATAAACGAATAAACGGCTTTTTTTCTTAAATCAGTTGTGTGAAGCATGATTAATGGCATACCATCATCTGCTTGATGCGTATCTAAACCTGTTAAACCAGCTAATGCCTTTTTAAATGTATTTTTTTCGGCTTCAGATAAAGTTTTCCAACTTGCTATATCTTTTGATACTTTAAATTCTGTTTCTACCCACATTTGAGAGATATTTTGACGCCAAAACATATTTGTCATATCTTCTTGGGTATTCCAATTGACGGCCTTCATGAATAATAATCCTCCTATCCTTTAATTAAGATGATAGATAGCCATAGATAATTAATTAAACTACCAAAATCCTTATTAAGGTTATGTATTTCAAGGTTAGAACATCTACGTTGAATACTTTGATGAAAACTAATTATCCTCACTCTAGTCAACGTAGTGTCCCAACCTTTTCTATATATTAATATTCTATAATCCACTTCAAAAATAATACTTAATATCTAATGTATCATGTTTATTTATCGTTTTAAATTGCACAACTTGTACATTCTTCTACACTTAATAATTTATTACGTGTGTAATATAAAGATTTTAAACCTTTATGATGTGCATATACATATAATCGAGAAAGTTCACGTGTAGAAATTTCTGAATTGACATATAAAATTGTTGAAATACCTTGGTCAACATGCGTTTGAATTGTTGAAACTAAATCAATTAATTTCATTTGGTCTGTATTAAATGCTGATTTATAATACCACATTGTTTCAGGTGATAAAAATGGCATTGGATAAAATGTTTCAGCATTACCATAAGTACGGCGCTCAATTTGATCAACGATAGGCATTACTGAGCTTGTTGCATTTTGCACATAAGAAATACTTTGTGTTGGTGCAATTGCTAAACGATATGCATGGTATAGTCCATATTGCTCTACATCTTTTTGTAATGCTTTCCAATCTTCTGCTGTTGGAATTTCAAAACCTTTGAATAATTCGCGTACTTTTTCAAATTGTGGTTCAAATTCTTGTGAAGTATAGAATTCGAAATATTTTCCATTTGCATAATCTGATTTATCAAAATCAAGGTATTTTTCTCCACGTTCTTTAGCAATTTGCATTGAACGTTCAATTGAATAATAGTTCATCATCATAAAGAAAATATTAGCGAAATCTTTAGCTTCTTCTGACTCATAACCAATTTTATTTTTGGCTAAATAACCATGTAAATTCATTACACCAAGTCCTACAGAATGTAACTCACTATTAGCTTTTTTTACACCAGGTGCGTTTTGAATATTCGCTTCATCACTAACAACGGTTAATGCATCCATACCTGTATGAACTGAATCTCTAAATTTTTGAGATTCCATGACATTCACAATATTCAATGATCCCAAGTTACATGAAATATCTCGTTTAATTTCATCTTCTGTACCATAGTCATTTATAATAGATGTTTCTTGTAATTGGAAAATTTCAGTACATAAATTACTCATTTTAATTTGACCAATATCTGAATTAGCATGAACTTTATTCGCATTATCTTTGAACATTAAATATGGATAACCAGATTGTAATTGTGTTTGAGCAATGGTATTTAACATTTCACGTGCATCTTTTTTCTTTTTCTCTACATTAGGGTTTGCAACCATGTCATCATAATATTTTTCTAAATCAATATCATCTAAAGTCACACCGTACTCTTGTTTTACTGTGTGTGGTGCAAACATGTAGAAGTCTTTACCTTCTTTTGCTAGGTCAAAGAATTTAGAAGGCACGATTAATCCAGTTGAAATAGTTGATAAACGTAAATCTTCATCTGCATTTACTTTTTTAGTATCTAAAAACTCTTCAACATCATAGTGGAAAATATTTAAATATACAGCACCTGCACCAGGTCTTTGGCCTAATTGATCTGCATAACTAAATCCACCTTCGAGTGATTTAGCAACAGGTAGTACACCTTTAGCTACACCTTTAATACCTTTAATTGCTTCACCACGTGCACGTAATTTAGATAAATTAATTGCTACGCCGCCACCAATTTTACTTAATTGTTTCGCGGTTGAATCAATAAAGTTGATAGAATTTAAACTATCATCTACTTCTAATAAGAAGCATGAAACTAGTTCACCACGTCTTGCTCTTCCGGCATTTAAAAATGTCGGTGTTGCAGGTTGGTAACGTTGTTCTACCATGGCTGAAATAAATTGTTTCGCTTGATCTTTGTCGCCATTAGCTAAGTACATTGAAACGATGGCAACGTGTTGATTATAATCTTCTAAATATTGTTGTTTATCATTCGTTTTAAGTGCATAGTCTTTATAAAATTTACTTGCAGACATATAACTAGCAAATTGGAAGTTTATTGACTTGGCATATTCTGTGATTTCTACTAAGTCTGAATCACTATATTTTGCAAATACATTGAAGTAGAAGTTATTGTCTACAAGATAGTGTAAACGTTCAATTTCGCTATCGAAATAAATCGTTTTGTCGTGGATTTCTTCCAAATATACTTTGAGCGCTTCTTGGTCTTTTTCTAAATTGAAAAAACCATTATCTTTTCGTTTTGTAACTTCATTATTTAATTCAATGTGATTGTACTTCTTCTCGTCCATAGTTTTCATTAAAATTACCCACCTTGTTTTTAAATTCGATAACGTCTTTATTAGTGCCTTGCACTTCAAACTTCATTAACAACGGTACATTATAGTCTTCAGAAATAGAGCGCCCTGCTTTAGCAAAATTTTGACCCCAGTTTCTATTACCACTGGCAGCTACCGCTCTAAGATATGAATGATTTACATCTAGAAATGATTGTACTTGTTGTGGTACTTCACCAAAACCTATTGTTCCAGTAACTAAAATATATGGTTCATTAATAGGATCCGTACAATTATCTGATGTAATTTCCATTACATTTTCGATTTCAGCACGTTTAATAAATCTGCGTACATTACCTGAAAATGAGAAATATACTACTTTCATTGGATCGCCTTCTTTCACCAATCTTTAAACAATTAAAAAAGAAGTTCTCCCATCATAACAGGAAAGCTTCCTACAAAATATAGTGTTGTAGAATGAAATGAGTCACTAAAAGAAAAGTTTATAAAAACTATATGACCTTATCTTGATATTAGATTTTATTTTGAACCACAAGATATTGTGGTTGATTTGAAATGTAGATCTATATAGTATAAGTAAACATTTTGTGCGGAAACACCGTAAACGAGAGATTATTCTATTATTACTAGTGTCATTTTGCATTTAAATTAAGATTATTCCTTTTATTAGTATCTGCTGCAGACACAATATATTGTGTCTGTTTATCAATACCGATACTATATTCTGTGTTTCATTATACATAATACCTAAACTTATTTAAAGTTAAAGTTTTATGTCAAATGTTCGTCTTTTCTTCTAAACATGCACCACTACACCTTTAGTCTTACATCAATAAAAATAAAAAAATTTTTCAGTTAAAATTACTTGCTTTTTATAAAAAAATATACATTAAGCGTAAGCTCGTGATTCTAGCTCAACCCCGTCAAAATAAAGGATACAATCAATAGAAAATCAAAATTAAACTGCAATCGTTTTCAGTTATATACAATTATTTTAAATCTCACAAATGATTTGGAACTAGAGAATAACCTCGCTGAATAGAACATGTGTTCGTATTTTTATTATATATTTCCCCCTACGTTTTTTCAAGTCATTTATGCATATCAACATCATTTATGCTACTATAATAACGTTAAACTTTTATGAATGAGGCGATAGTATTGAATCCTAAAATCAAAGGTATAATTGCAATATTAATATCTGCGATAGGCTTTAGCTTTATGTCTGTCTTCTTCAGATTATCAGGCGATTTACCTGTATTTCAAAAGTCTCTAGCAAGAAATTTAGTTGCAATGTTCATACCGTTATTCTTCATATTTAAATATAAGCAACCTATGTTTGGTAAATTAAGTAGCCAACCATTACTTATCTCAAGGTCTACACTCGGGTTAATAGGTGTATTACTCAATATATATGCACTTGATCATATGGTATTGAGTGATGCTGATACATTAATGAAGTTAAACCCCTTCTGGACCATATTATTATGTTTTATCTTTTTACATGAAAAAGTACGGAAATATCAAATTTCAGCAATGATCGTTGCGATACTAGGTATGTTACTTATTGTAAAACCAGAATTTTCTTCTTCGTTTATACCAGCATTAATTGGGCTACTTTCAGGTATATTTGCTGCATCAGCATATACATGTGTCCGTGCTTTAAGTACTAGAGAAGCACCTTATACCATCGTATTTTATTTTTCATTATTCTCAGTAGTTGTACTTATACCATTTTCAATCGTTACTTTTGAACCTATGAGCAAATTACAAGTTTTATATTTATTTGGCGCAGGTTTATCAGCGGCAGTGGGTCAAATTGGAATTACACTAGCCTATAGTTTCGCAGCAGCAAAAGATATTTCTATCTTTACTTATGCTTCTATTATATTTACAGCAATATTCGGCTTCATATTATTTGGCGAAACACCAGATTTATTATCAACAATCGGATATGTTGTCATTATTAGTGCAAGTTACTATATGTTTGAAAAAGCACGACGCGAGTCTAATACTCAACAAAATTAATCATATGATAAGGAGTGATTCATTTGGCACAAGGACGTCAAAATGATGAATTACAAGATATAACATTACTAGGTAACCAAAATAATACTTATAACTTCGATTACAGACCAGATGTTTTAGAAACATTTGATAATAAACATCAAGGTAGAGATTACTTTGTGAAGTTTAATTGTCCAGAGTTCACATCACTATGCCCTATTACAGGACAACCGGATTTCGCAACAATTTATATTTCATACATCCCTAACATTAAAATGGTTGAATCTAAATCATTAAAATTATATTTATTTAGCTTTAGAAACCATGGTGACTTTCATGAGGATTGTATGAATATCATTATGAATGATTTAATTGACTTAATGGATCCTCATTACATTGAAGTATGGGGTAAATTCACACCACGTGGCGGTATCTCCATTGATCCTTATACAAATTATGGCCGCCCAAATTCAAAATATGAAAAAATGGCGGAGCATAGAATGATGAATCATGATATGTATCCTGAAAATATAGACAATCGCTAATTTTACAGTGATTATCAATTATAAACTTTAGTACATTGAAAACATCTTACAAAGATAATTTCAAATTGTGCTAAAGTTTTTTATTTAATTTTCAAAAAACTCTTGCACTTTATTAAGTTAAAGCGTATTTTTATATGTATTAGTACTATAGTTCATTAAATTAATGAGTCTCAATTTTATATGAATATTTCATATAATTAATTCGAAGGAATTGACAGAATTTTCTTATTTATAATTTTTAGAATATTATTGCAACTTTTTAATTTCAATAGTACAATTTTTAAAAAACAATATAACGTTAGTGTTAAGGGAACAGAAAGGTTGGGATGATTATATGAAAGCAAATAATTCCCATGAACAGGCAGTTCAAGAAATTCCACAAACAGGATTTTTTGGACATCCTAGAGGTTTAGGTGTTTTATTCTTCGTAGAATTTTGGGAGAGGTTCAGTTATTATGGCATGCGTGCAATGTTGTTATTCTATATGTACTATTCCATTGCAAATCATGGATTAGGTATTGATAGAACAACGGCAATGTCAATCATGTCAGTATATGGAGCATTAATCTATATGTCATGTATTCCAGGTGGTTGGATTGCTGACAGAATTACAGGTACAAGAGGCGCCACTTTAATTGGTGCAGTGCTCATCATTATTTGACATATTTGTCTAAGTTTGCCGTTCGCAATGGTTGGATTGTTCGCATCAATGTTCTTTATTATTATTGGCTCTGGGATGATGAAACCAAACATTTCTAATATTGTTGGTAGATTATATACTAAAGATGATACACGTATGGATGCAGGTTTCGTTATTTTCTATATGTCAGTAAACTTTGGTGCATTAATTTCACCTATCATTCTGCAACAATTTTTAAATGTCAAAAACTTCCATGGCGGATTCTTAATTGCAGCTATTGGTATGGCATTAGGTTTAGTTTGGTACGTATTATTTAACCGTAAAAATTTAGGTCGTGTTGGTATGACACCAACAAACCCACTATCACCCGATGAAAAGAAAAAATACACTGCAATTGTTAGTGGTATTGTAGCCATTATTATCGTTGTACTTATCGTTACATACTTAACGAATACATTATCATTTAACTTAGTAAGTAATACTGTTTTAGTACTTGGTATCGTATTACCAGTTTCATACTTTACAATTATGATTAGAAGTAAAGATGTTACGGATGTAGAACGTTCAAGAGTTAAAGCCTTTATTCCATTATTTATTTTAGGTATGGTGTTCTGGGCTATTCAAGAACAAGGTTCAAATGTACTTAACATTTATGGTATTGAACATTCAGATATGAAATTAAATCTATTAGGATGGAAAACGAATTTCGGTGAAACAATTTTCCAATCTATCAACCCACTTTTCATCCTATTATTTGCACCTGTTGTTTCATTAATTTGGCAAAAATTAGGCAAACGTCAACCAAGTTTACCTATTAAATTCGTCATTGGTGCCGGTTTGGCTGGTATCTCTTATATCTTAATGGGATTAATCGGTAACATTTATGGAAGTGCTCATTTCTCAGTAAACTGGGTTATTCTTTCATACATCATTTGTGTTGTTGGTGAGTTATGTTTATCACCTACTGGTAATAGTGCTGCAGTTAAGTTAGCACCAAAAGCTTTTAACGCTCAAATGATGAGTTTATGGTTATTAACTAATGCATCAGCTCAATCATTTAACGGTACATTAGTTAAATTAATCGATCCATTAGGTCAAACGAATTACTTTATATTCTTAGGTACTACAGTAATTGTCATTACATTAGTCATTTTAGCCTTCTCACCAAAAATTGTGAAAGCAATGAGAGGTATAAGATAATAGATGACAATGTAAGCGGTAAGTCGAAATAATTCGGCTTACTGCTTTTTTAGTTTATAATAAAAATCACTCTAAAATTTCATTGATTACCTATAAAAGTGGGTATTGAAATATATTAAACAAGAACTTAAGGAAAGTAGGTATAGACGATGACAAAAAAATATAATCATGGTGTGTTATTCTATCATGAACACAGTGGCTTAAAAGATATCTACCAAGGGCTAGGTGAAGTGACAAAGTCTCTAAGTTCTATGTGTAAACACTTTTCCATTCAATTAAGTGAAAATGAAGGGGATATCAAAGGCTATTGCCAATCTATTAAAAATGGACAATACGGAGACGATATAGACGTGTTATTCATATTAGGTGGCGATGGTACCGTTAATGAATTGATCAATGGCGTAATGGAGAATGACTTAGATTTACCTATTGGCATTATTCCAGGTGGCACATTCAATGACTTTACTAAAACATTAAACCTCAATCCAAATCATACATTAGCTAGTCAGCAATTATTATCTTCACATATACAAACATATGATGTAATGAAAATTAATGATATGTATGCACTTAATTTCGTGGGATTAGGCCTAATAGTACAAAATGCTGAAAATGTACAAGACGGTTCTAAAGACATCTTTGGTAAACTGAGCTATATTGGTTCCACTGTTAAAACATTAATGGACCCTAGCAAGTTTGATTTCACACTATCAATTGATGGCGAAGAAAAATCCGGTAATACATCTATGATACTTATCGCAAATGGTCCTAATATTGGTGGCAGTAGAATTCCTTTAACTGATTTATCTCCACAAGATGGTCAATTAAATACTTTTATCTTTGATGATCAAAGTTTCAGTATCCTAAATGATATCTTTAAAAAGCGTGACAGTATGAATTGGAATGAAATTACACAAGGCATTGATCACATCTCTGGTAAACAAATTAGGCTCACTACTGAACCTAACATGAAAATTGATATTGATGGTGAAATTGCTTTAGAGACACCTATAAATGTTGAAGTATTACCAAATGCCATCAAATTACTCACATTCCCTGATCAAAATAATAACCAATAATAACAATAAGCGAACTCGTAAAAACAGGAGCTCAACCACTCATCCATACGACAATTTTAGGATAAGGGCTAGCTCCTGTTTTTATTTATCATTTAGGAATAATGCTTCTACATCTTTCCAACCATTTACACGTTTATACTCATGATGATTCATATTATGAACAGCAGTATACATAATAGATTCACCTTCGAAAATAGCAAGTTGACGTGGATTGTCATCAATTAAATAGTCCGCATTAATAATATTTTTGCGACCACAAAAAACAAAATGTTGTGGATCTAAAAATGGAAAATGTTCTAACAACCATTCATACTTATCATGGAATGATGTTGGTACATCCATTGCAGCTGTTGCTATATAAACATCATAATGTTCATTTAACTTCTCTACAACTTCTTGTGCATTTGGCATAACCTTTAAATGTCTAAAGAACCCAGGCTCTCTAAGTATTTCAGTGACTAATCCGTCATGTTCTGGAATAACATGCTTTAATTTTTGTCCATTTAGCGATTCTACTGTGATTCCTAAATTAGCTCTTTCATTTACACCATCAATTATTGCGCCTAGTGTATCAGCGAGTACTTCATCCATATCTATAGCAATTTTCTTACGAGACATTAAATCTACTCCTCAAATGTAATGTATTTCTAAAGTATAGCAAAAGGACGATTCAGACAAAAGATTTAACTTACCTAATATATCACTTTAAAATTCAAAATGTTGTAATACGTCAATCATCTTATTATTTTGTTCTGGAAAGCCCACCGTAATCCTAACACCTGTAGGAAATGGTCGTGTAATACAACCTACTTTCAAGAGTGCCTCATACAGTTCTTTACTTTTATTTGTTTGTACAAATACAAAGTTAGTTTGGCTAGGTAAGAAATGTTTACTTTGAGGTATTTGATAAAACTTTGCACGTTCTTTAGCATTTTTTGCAGTAATCTCTTTTAAGTAGTCTTGATCTTCCAATGCAGCTACTGCAGCATATTCAGATAAACGTGTAACATTGAATGGTGGTCTAATAATATTCCATTTTTCAATAGCTTCATTAGTGGCAACCACATAACCTACGCGTAATCCTGCTAATCCATAAGCTTTTGAAAAAGTTCTTAATAAAAATGCATTGTCAAATGTTTCTTGTAACTTTAACGTATCAGGGTAATCGTCTGCAGTAACAAATTCAAAGTACGCTTCATCAATGAGTACTGGTACGTGACTTGGTACACGTTCTAAAAATCCTTTAAGTTCATCATGATTAAAATAGGTACCAGTAGGATTATTAGGATTACATAACCACACTAGTGAAGTATCGTCATCAACTTCATTTAAAATACCTTCTAAATCAAATCCACCATTCTTTATTGGTACTTGAACAACATGAGCAGACTCTACAATAGCATTATGATAATACTGTCCAAACGTTGCTTCACTCGTTACGATTTTATCTCCTGGTGTTAATACTGCTCTTGAAATCATTAAGATAACTTCATCCAAGCCTGCACCAAATAAAATTCGAGATGCGTCCACACCTAAATGTTGACTAATCGCCTCTCTAAGTAATGGCGACCCTGTTTCAGGATAATAATATAATTCATCTAAATGATTCGTTATTGCTTCTTTAGCTTTAGGAGAAGGACCATATAAGTTTTCATTCGATGCTAATTTATATAACTCTTCTTCAATTCCATATGCTTCTTTGAGTGCTCTAGGTGATAGTCCTGGTTGATATGCAGATAATTGTTCGAGTTGTTTTTTCATAATAATCGTTGCCCCCTCAAATTGACAGAAATTTCAAAAACTTAATATTAATTATAAACACTTACTATTACATAAATCAATCCATCTTCAAATCAAATATGAAATGTAATAGTTAAAGTGGCTATCTAAAGATTCAAAAAAGCCTCAATGAGAATGAAACATTTCATTATGTTCCATGCGCATTGAGACTATGTCTAAGAAACTATTTTATTTCAACAGACCTTCTTTTTCTAAGTAATCTTTAGCTACTTGATAAGGGTCTTGTTTCTTTACTGTAACTTTATAATTCATTTCTTGCATTTCTTCATCTGAAATCTTGCCAGCTAGTTTATTGAGAGGTTTCTTCACTTCTGGATGATCCTTGATGAATTTTTCTTTAAACATTGGTGCACCTTGATAAGGTGGGAATACATGTTTATCATCTTTTAATACTACCATATCATATTGCTTTAATTCTGCATCTGTAGAATACGCATCAATTAAATTGATGTCCCCTTTTTCAACTGCTGTATAGCGGAGTTTAGGTTCCATGGTTTTCGCATTTGAAATATTTAGACCATAAGCCTTTTTAACTGCTTTAAAACCGTCTGGTCGATCATTGAATTCCAATGTAAACCCTGGTTTCAATTTATCTTCTACTTTAGACAAATCACCAATGGTTTTAATATGATTTTTCTTAGCAAAATCACGTTTAACTGCTAATGCATAAGTATTATTATATTTCATTGGTTTTAACATGGTCATATTATATTTTTTCTCTAAACTTTGTTTAGCTTGTTGATATACTTGAGGTTCTTGCTTAGATTTTAAATCTTCTTTTGTTAACTCTCCTAAAACCGTACCTGTGAATTCTAAATAACCATCGATATCGTCAGATTTGAGTGCATTAAATAAGAAGGCAGTCTTACCCATTCCATCTTTAACTTCAACAGTATCATCTGTATCTTGTTCAATTAAGATTTTATACATATTGGTAATGACAGATGGTTCTGAACCTAATTTACCTGCCAACGTAATTTTATCCCCTTTTTGGGCAAATAATGGAACGATAATAGCAATCATAATGATGATTACCATTGTTCCTAACACGATTAATAACTTTTTATATGATAATTTCTCCATAAATCTTAGTACAATATCAAATAATATTGCTAATAATGCTGCTGGAATTGCACCAATTAGAATTAATGACGCGTCATTACGATCAATCCCTAGTAAAATTAAATCCCCCAGTCCACCAGCACCAATTAATGCTGCTAAAGTTGCAGTACCTATAATGAGTACCATAGCAGTTCTAATACCTGCCATAATTACAGGCATGGCTATAGGTAATTCTAATTTAGTTAATCGACGTATGGGTTTCATACCAATACCTTTTGCCGCTTCGACTAGTGATGGATCTACCTCTTTTACACCTGTATATGTATTACGTAATATAGGTAAAAGTGCGTATACAACGAGTGCAATGATTGCTGGTAATCGTCCTATACCAAATAATGGGATCATTAATCCAAGTAATGCTAATGAGGGAATCGTTTGCAGTATTGCAGCAATATTCATGACAATTTCAGATATTTTCTTCGTTTTGGTTAATAAAATACCAAGTGGTACTGCAATGATTGTTGCTATTAATAAAGCAATAAATGATATCTGTATATGCTCTATAATCGTTGAGAGTAACTGTCCCTTACGTTCTGCTAGCGTTTGCCAAAATTCATGCATGGGTGTTATCCCCCTTTATGCCTGACAAATATTTAAATACATCTTCTCTTCTAATTAATGTCTTATGTTGTGATTGTTCATCAATCATTATGATAGCGTCATGATTGATAAATGTTTGATAAATATCATCTATATATCGCTCATTACTTATTTCTGGATAATTTTTCGTAGCTGCAACCTCATCTAATTGACGTTCAATATTTAAGTCTTTCAACATCACTCTAGATTCTGATTTCTGTATGTGATTACCCATAAATTGTTTCACAAAATCACTTTGAGGATGTTGTTGAAAACCTGATGGTGTATCAATTTGTTCGACATGTCCTTCATTCAATAAGCATATTCGATCTCCCAACTTCATTGCCTCTTGTATATCATGTGTCACAAATACGATGGTTTTTTTAATCTTTGTTTGTAAATCAATCAAATCATCTTGAAGTTTTTCTCTACTTATTGGATCTAATGCACTAAATGGTTCATCCATAATAATGACTGGTGGATCTGCTGCTAACGCACGCACTACCCCAACACGTTGTCGTTGTCCTCCAGATAGTTCTTCTGGCAACCTATTTTTATAAGTCTCAGGCTCCAATCCGACCATCTCTAATAATTCATCAACTCTTGCATCAATATCCTTATCTTTCCATTTCTTCATTTGTGGCACTTGCGCTATATTTTCTTTAATCGTCATATGTGGAAATAATGCGATTTGTTGTAGTACATACCCAATATCCCATCTCATTTCATAAACTGGATAATCACTGATTGGCTTATTATTAAAATAAATATATCCCTCACTTAGTGGAATTAATCGGTTTATCATTTTTAAAGTTGTCGTTTTCCCACAACCTGAAGGGCCTATTAATACGAAAAACTCTCCTTCTTTGATGTTGAAACTAACATCGTCTACTGCAACATGATTACCATACCGTTTCGTCACATTCTTAAATTCAATCACAACTTCACCTTCATTCACTCTAATCAAATAGACATTTTCATCTACTATACCCTGTTTTATGTTCTAATCACAAATCAAATTAAATAAATCTTTGGATTTTTTAATATTTGTTGCAAAGTGTACTTTCTAATTGCTAAATTGATGTCCTTTTTAAAATGAAAAACTCGATGTATGACACATTCATCATGTGACATACATCGAGTTGATATCTCAATTCATTTTATTAATGTTGCTCTTTAAATACTTGTCTTATATGACTGTATTCTTTCTAAGAATTGTGGGCAATAATGTTTTAATTTATAACTTCCCACACCATCAATATTTATCATGTCTTGTTTAGATTCTGGTTTCCGCTTAGCAAATTCTTCTAATGTGTAATCAGAAAAAATACTTACTGGTGCAATACCCAGTTTATCACTCAATTGTTTTCTCACTTTAACCAATTCGCTAAATAAGGCTCTGTCTACACCTTCTACTGTATTGATAAACACTTTTTCTTTTGATTTTTGTTTAAATGGCGTAGTAAATACTTTTGTATCATCATTTAATAATTTTTTCACTGACTTATCACATATAAGTATTTCATCATTTTCATTTAAAAAGCCTTTAAATCTTAACTCATCAATTAAATGACTTAATTCTGAAGTGGTATATGATTTCATAATGCCATGAGTAGTCAATTGGTCGTAATCATTATATTTAATGTAATCTGTTGTTTCACCGCGTAATACTTGAATAATGACGCTATAGCTTTCTTGTTGTCTCATACGTGCGACACAACTAATAATCATCTTAGCTTCTCTCGTCATATCGTAAGTTTTATTCTCTTGTATACAATTACTACACTGTTTACATTCTTCTAATTTTTCATTAGGTTCAAAATAATGGACTATCGTTGCTTCAAGACATTTTTTAGTTTTAGTATATTGGAGCATTTTAGTTAGTTTTTCGCCCATTTTTTCTTTATAATCATCGTCTGCTTGAGATACTGATATAAAATATTCATGAAGTCCTCTATCACGTTCACTGAATAATAAGATACATTCACTTTTCAAGCCATCACGACCTGCACGTCCAGCTTCTTGATAATATGATTCTAAATCACCCGGCATATTGTAATGTATAACAAATCTGACATTGGATTTATCTATCCCCATACCGAAGGCATTCGTCGCAATAACGACATTCACACGATCGTATAGAAAATCGTTTTGAGCAGCTTCTCTTTCCTTATTTGTTAATCCAGCATGATAAATCGTACATTTAACCTTATGACTTTCAAGTACCTCTTGTAGCTCTTCAACTTGTTTACGTGTCGAACAATAAATAATACCCGCTTCTTCATCATGTTCAGTGACATAGTCTACGACAAATTTTTGACGTTGATATGTTGGATTAACTTTAAATATTAAATTTCGACGCTTCGTGCTCGTTTTCACTTCATCGTTGGCCTCAATATTTAACTTGTCCATAATATCTTGTTGTACTTCTGCTGTTGCTGTTGCTGTTAATGCCACAATCGCAAAATCTTGTGGCAGAGTGAAAACTTTTTGAATCACATTTTGATAACTTGGTCTGAAATCATGTCCCCATTTTGAAATACAATGTGCTTCATCAAATGCAACTAATCGTATATTTACTTTTCTTAATTGACTTAAAAAATATTGATTTTCAAAACGTTCAGGTGCTACATATAAGAACTGAATATGGCCGCTAATTAAATCTTGCTCAATCTCTTTTTGTTGTTTTTGAGTTAAGCTACTATTAATAAATGCAGCATTAATCCCCATTGCTTTCAATTGGTCTACTTGGTCTTTCATTAAAGATATTAATGGACTAATAACAATTGTCGTTCCACCTAACATCAATCCAGGTACTTGATAACATATCGATTTACCGCCACCTGTTGGTAACACACCTAGTACATTTCGATGATCTATAATTTTTGAAATGATTTCTTCCTGACCTGGACGAAACGTATCGTAGCCAAAATAATGCGATAAAGTTTCTTGCATGATTAAATTCCCCTTATTGTTCTTTTAATTCTTCGAGTTCACTCCATCTTGTGATGTCAGTATCATATGTTGCCTCAAGTTGTTCTTTTTCTTCATTCAGTGCTTTGATTTTTGCGTAATCTGCACTGGCTTCTACCATTTCTTCGTCAATTTCAACTAATCTTGTTTCAGTTTGATCAATACGTTCAAGAAGCGCTTCATATTCCCGCTTTTCCTTGTATGATAGTCCCAATTTTTTTCGAGATTGTGGTTTATGTTTGGTTTGATTAGCACTCTGTTTATCCATAGCAAATTGTTTGTCTTGAGCTTTTTTATAGGCTTCATAGTCTTCAAATGAGCCAATGATTTTTTCCATTTTGCCATCATGAATATACCAATACTCTTGTGCCACTTTGTTAAGAAAATATCTATCATGGCTAACCGTAATCACTGAACCACCAAATTCATCAATATAATCTTCTAAAATGGTTAGTGTTTCGGTATCTAAGTCATTTGTAGGTTCGTCTAATAATAATACATTCGGCTTATGTACTAATAAGCGTAAAAGATATAGACGCTTTTGTTCGCCACCTGACAATTTATACACTTTTTTACCATGCGTTGAACTTGGAAATAGAAAGCGCTCGAGCAATTGTGTTACAGATACAGAAGTACCATCTTTTTCCATAGCAACTTCACTTTCTTCTCGCAGATAATCAATGACTCGGATATCTCTATCTAATGTTTCTTCAGTTTGTTTAAAGTATGCCACTTTAACGGTCTGCCCTACTTTTAATTGGCCTTCAAACGATTGATCTTCAGATGCTAATATATTTAATAATGTTGTTTTACCCGCTCCATTAGGACCTACTATACCTATTTTTTGACCACTTTGTATAATCTCAGTAATATTTTCAAATAGTACTTTGTCATTGATTGATTTTGATAAATGATCTAATTCGTACACTTGTTTACCTAGTCTTGAGTGAGCTAAATTCAACTGTGCTTTATCTTGTTTCGTTTGTTGTTTAACTTCAGATTCTAAGTCGCTAAAGCGATTAATACGTGCCTGTTGTTTAGTTGTTCTAGCTTTTGCGCCAGCTCTCATCCAAGCTAATTCTTGCTTATATAGTGCCTTTTGCTTTTGTTGTTGCTTCTGTTCGATTTGTTCATTTTCAGCACGCATAGCTATGTAATCTTCATAATTACCAGGATATGTTTTTAACTTACCTCTATCTAATTCAATAATTCTTGAAGATACTTCGTTTAAAAAGTAACGGTCATGTGTTACAAATAAAACAGTATAAGGATATTGCTTTACGTAATTAATTAACCAGTTTATCGACTCAAAATCTAAATGGTTTGTCGGCTCGTCTAACAATAATAAATCGGGTTGTTCTATTAATGTCTTCGCTAAAACAACACGCTTTTGTTGACCACCTGATAATGCCTTCACTAATTTATTTGTATCATTAATGCCTAATTTAGAAAGTATGGTCTTGATTTCGGCATTATAATCCCATGCCTCTTTACGATCCATCATTTCTTGAGCTTCCATCATAATTTGAAATTGCTTGTCGCTTTGATTGATAGCATATTGATTTACAGCTTGTTCATAATCTTTAATCACCTTTAATGTAGGTGTATCAGAACTAAGTACTGCCTCAAACACTGTCATATCTCCATCAAGATCATGTTTCTGCGATGAATAACGTATTCGATAATTATTTGGATGTGTGATATCAGCCGTGAAGTCTTCGTCTATATTACCTATGACTTTCAGCAATGTACTCTTACCTGTACCATTAATCCCTACTAGCCCAATTTTTTCGTGTTCAGATATAGATAAATTTAAGTCATCGAATATCACTTTATCTGCATAGGATTTATTTAAATGTTCAATTTTATATGCTTCCATGCTTATCTTCCTTTTACTATCGAATTTTCTATATAATTTTGTTAAGCTTAAATCAGTTCTATATATTATACACCTTTTTAAGCTTAAATGATACAAGGAGACCTAGTTATGGCAGAATTCTTCGAAAATTTGCCTCCTCATTTTCAAGCTTTAATTGCAGGAATCATTACATGGTTATTAACAGCACTTGGTGCAGCTTCTGTCTTTATTTTTAAATCTGTTAATGATAAAGTGTTGAACTCGATGCAAGGGTTTGCTGCAGGTATTATGATTGCCGCAAGTTTCTGGTCTCTGTTACAACCCTCAATTGAATTTAGTAAAGATTCAGCAATGCCTTGGTTACCAGCTGCGATCGGATTCTTATTTGGTGGTTTCTTTATTCGCGGACTAGATTTTGTTATACCACATATGCACCGAAATGCGAAAGATGAAAATCAACAACAAGAAGGCATTGACACATCTCTAAGTAAAAATGCTTTACTTGTTCTTGCGATTACATTGCATAATATACCAGAAGGTTTATCAATTGGTGTTGCCTTTGGCGGCGTTGTATCAGGCAATGGTACTGCCACATTTTTAGGGGCAATTGGTTTAGCAATCGGTATAGGTATTCAAAACATTCCAGAAGGTGCAGCATTATCTATGCCAATAAAAGCAGCCGGTGCATCTAGTTGGAAAGCTTTTAACTATGGACAGGCTTCAGCTATTGTAGAACCCATATTTGCTATGCTTGGTGCAGGTGCAGTACTAGTTATTACACCGATGTTACCGTACGCGCTTGCCTTTGCTGCAGGTGCAATGATATTTGTAGTAGTAGAAGAGTTGATTCCAGATTCTCAATCAGGTAATAATACAGACTTAGCTACGCTAAGCTTAATGCTTGGTTTTGCTATTATGATGGTATTAGACGTTGCATTAGGTTAATCTAGTATTTTTATTAAGATGTAATTTCCATATAATTTCCTAAAATTAAAGTTTGACTACAAAGGCAGATAGAATAATAAAGAGGAGTGGGCGTTCAATAGAACCCCCACTCCTTTTATATATCGTATTAAAAAGACAAATCAAAACCGAATTGAGCGCTCATGCTCAATTCGGTTTTATTGAATTATTTTTTCTCGTTACCTTTTGGTCCTGTTTTATATTCATACTTCGATGGATCTACTTTTTTGAAATCAGGATTTTTATAGAATCTGAATAAGTCACCGTTAAGTAAACTATCATTCATTTCTAAATCTTTTTCAACTTGTTTTTGATTTTTCTCGAAGTCTTTTGGTTTTTTAGTTAGTAATTCATTATCTTTATTAGAATATAACTTACCGTTAACATATTTGTAGTCTTTAGTGATAAAGTCACCATTTCTAAATGGTACTACATCGTTATGTTGTTTAGAGAATAAATCAGTACCAAACATGATATAGTTTTTAGTATCGATACCAACTAAATGTAAAATCGTTGGCATAACATCCATTTGTCCAGCGTACTCTTTATTTATGCCACCTGATTTGCCTGGTATTTTAATCCAGAAACCAGTACGGTTTAAATCAGTGAATTTCGCTGGCGTGATCTTTTCACCTAATAATTTTTCCATCGCATTATTATGGTTTTCAGAGATACCATAGTGGTCACCATAAATCATGATAACAGAATCATCATATAAACCTTTTTTCTTAAGGTCAGTAACATATTCTTCAAGCGCTTGGTCTAAATAATGTGCTGTTTGAATGTATCCGTCAACTGTAGAGTCACCTGTGTTTGGCTTATCAATTGATGCATCCTTCTCATCTAAAGTGAATGGATAATGGTTAGTCAATGTAATAAGGTGAGAATAGAACGGTTTCTTCATTTTAGCTTGATAGTCCGCTGAATCTTTGAAGAATATTTTATCTTTTAATCCTAAGTTAACTACATTATCATCTGACATATCATAATACGTAGCATCATAGAACTTATCTATACCAAAGTGTTTATAAATTTGGTCTCTGTTCCAGAACGTTTTATAGTCACCATGCATGACATTTGAATTATAACCTTGCTTTTGGTCTAAAATTGCAGGTAGTGATTCATATGTGTTGTCACCTTTTAATGAATATGCAGAACCTTGTGGTAATCCATATATACTGTTATCCATTGTCAATTCGGCATCTGATGTCTTACCTTGACCAGTTTGATGGAAGAAGTTAGGGAAGTAAGTGTAATCTTCTTTACCACTTGATAGTTTGTTCAAGAATGGTGTTACTTCCTTACCATTAACTTTCTTGTTAATTAAGAAAGTTTGGAAACTCTCTAAATGGATTTTAATAATATTTTTCTTCTTAGCCGCACCATAATATTCTGGGTTAGGTTCAGTACGCTTTTGTTTTGTATAATTAAGTACTTTAGTTAAGTCATCTTCTGATGCTAAAGCCTTTTGTTGATTGTTTTCGATCGTTTTTACACCATCATATACTGTAAAGTTAAATGGTCCTAAATATTTAACTAAGTATTTATGGTCGAATGTACGAGTTAATAACTCTGGACGGTCAGTTTCAGCAAAAGCTAAGTTTAAGAAGAATAACGCAACTGATACAGCCATGACGACTGGAACAAATTTCTTACTAAATGCTTTTGTACTTAACCACTGACGTTTAAAGATTAGAATAAACAGGTAGATAATCGTATCGATAAAGTACACAAAGTCGTACCACTTAAATGAAGCACCTAATGCGCCACCCATAGATTCTACATTCCCTGCTTGATTCAAAGTACTAAACGTTAAAAAATCAGAGAAGAATCTGAAGTATACAACGTTGGCATACAGTAAAAATGTTAATAAGAATCCTCCAACAAAAATGAACCAGAAAGCCTTTTTACCTTTGAAGAATAGGAACACACTTAGTACTAGTGCAATTAAACTGTATGGATTCATCAGTAATATTAAGTTTTGTACTAATCCTTTAACACCTAAAGAAAAATCAACATAATATGAAAAATATGTCTTTAGCGTGATCGTAAATACGGTCATCAGGAAAAACGCAAAAAGACTTATCTTCTTTTTGTGAGAACTCATGTTTGTTTCCTCCGTTTATTGTTAATAAACCACAAGAACCTTATCAATAACGAATTAAACGTAATTAGGCAATAGTAATTTGTCTTAAAACAACACCAGTAAGCTTTATTCCTCTTTAACAATAACTACGTTTAACATATAAACGCATTGCTTACTTTACTACGTCGAAATAAAACAAGTTATTTCCATTTTTATTTTAATCCATTCCAATGTTGGTCTGCATGATTTAACACAATATATAATTTTTAAAATTCACTAAACATTTCATTTTGACGTTAAAAATAGCTAGTAGATTGGTCCAATAACTAGCTAATGTATTGTTGATGTTAATTTTTTATTAAGAAAATATGATGAATGTAATCATATTGTAACAAAATACATAGTTCAATATATTAATATAAAGGAAGCAACCTTAAATATCAAGTAAAAACACACTTTTCAACATATAAACTATGATTTAAAGTTATACCTTCTTTAATGTATCTATATATTATATAGACTTATATTGATTAAGCCATCCGTCTTAAGTACGAGCTTCCACCTTGCATTAATAGTGCCTATTTCAACATCTCTAACTGCATACGATACTCAATACCATGGAATAATTGATTTAACCAATTACTATATTTAATTAGATTTTTCTCGGCTGTTTCAATATCTATAAATTGGAATTTTAATTTTGATCCGGTTGGTTTCTGAGCTAACTTTGTTAAATGATAACTTGCTATCGTACCTATCTGAGGATAACTACCTAATGTATAGTGATCATTTAATAAGATGATTGGTGTACCATCTCTTTTAACTTGGATTGTGCCACGTTTAACCGATTGATGTGCAGGCATATCATCATAATACGCTTTCACTTTTTCCCCTTCTAAAACCATTCCCATTCTATTTGCTTTACTGGTTACTTTATAATTGTGTGTTGTAAAACGTTGTAAGACATTTTCTTTAAAGTCTTCTGAACCTTTATTTTTAATGACATGAAAGACGTCAGACATATAATTAAATGATAACGCGTAGCCATCTACACCCCAATCGGTTTGACGAGATTCTGCTAAATTTTCAAATAATTTTTGATGTCGTTCACTATATAGGCGTTTCATTTCTATTTCATCACCATTTTGTAATTGTCGACCTTCAAAGCCACCCAATTTAACATTAAAATCTGTTGATGTAGAACCTAACCATTCTTCTAGATTAAAGCCTCCACCGACAGCTAAATAGACACGTGATGTTCTGTTCGTTTCTTCAAACTTTAACACATCATCTTTTTTCATTAAATATAACTTATATGGAAAGACCTTCATTGTTTGTGTCTCTGCTTTAAAATTACCACCTGCTAATGCGATTAATGTTGGTTCCGTAAAACGAATCGTTGGCATTTTATGGGTCATTTCGAGTGTGGCTTCATTTTTATCATTAGCTACTAATCGATTAGCAATTTCGTGTGACAAACTATCAAGTGCACCACTTGGTATCACACCATTGTGTTCATATCCGTGTCTCCCAAAATCATGAAAACTACTAAACAAACCGCTATTTTCTATTATGATTGACATGTTTTAAAGTCTCCTAAATCCAATTCGTTTTTATCTTTAGCAATAAATTGTACGTTATCGCCTAGTTTTAAGAGTGAAAAATCATCTTTGTTTGGAAAGAAAAGTTGTGTTGGTGTATATCCAATGACCAACCAATCATTATATGTGTCAGTCGTAACGATACCACATTTCTTACCTTCAATGACGACTGAACCTGCCGGAATAAATTTCTTTTCTTTACTTGTATGATTCACAAATAATTTTTTATGCATTCCTGTTAAATATGGAAATCCTGGTGAATATCCCATCATTGATACAAAGTAATCACTTCCTGTATGAAGTGCTTTAAATTGTGATTCATCCATTTTTAAATGTTTTAATAATGATTCTAAGTCCGGCCCATATTCATCTCCATACACAATAGGAATTTGGAATGGTGATTGCGTTTTATTATCATGTTTTATTTCCAACTTAATTGATTCAATGAGCGCTTTCATATATAAGAATGGTGATTGTATATGATGATGTTTAATCATATCTCGTGCATCATAAATAATCATCATGTCCGATTCAGTAGGTACTATTTCTATGATGAACGAGTAATTTTTTTCATTTAAATATGATCGCAAGGCTAATAAATCTTCAGTAAGATCTTTTGATACCTTTTTCTCTATTGATATTACGATGGCTTGGTCTCCTTGACTATATATTTTCATACCTTCACCTCAAAAGTCTTTAATGATGATAAAATACGTTCATACGCTCTATTACAAAAGGCATCAGTGATTTAATCAATAAATATACTAATATAATGGCACATATGGTAGTAACTGTTGCAACGATACGTGCGAATACTTGTGCTCTCTTTTGTAATAATCGATTAACGATAACTTTATTTACAACTGCTACAACAATTAATAATCCTATCCATAATAATGTCATTATCTACTCCATTTGATAATATTTCGCGCTACTTTCATGTTAATTTTATAGGTAAATTGTAACGTCGGCAACCTCTCGCAAACTATTTAATAAAAATACCTCTACTTTATTAGTATTCAATTTCTCTATTAATTCATCAACATAATAGTTTTTTTCTTGCAAACAACCTTCATCTATTAATGATTGCCGCATGCATCCTAATAAAAAATCTTCATTATAATGAGGTGTATAATAATATCCGTTTTCTTTAAACATAACGTTCCCAATATTAAATTCTAAAATCTTGCCATTCTTATCAAATATGAGTGCTAAATCAGTATCTAAATCATAAGATACATGGTCTCTATTCGATGTTTTATTAATTATTGTTAGATGAGATGTATTAGAATGTTCACGTACTAAAGACGCAGTAAAATATGATTTAGATGTTAGTGGTGCTACTAAATAGTCGAAATGGCCTTCTTCTTGTAACATCACTTTCAAACGATAACTACCTTCTTGATATTCAGATTGAATCGAGTGAATAAGACGTTCCCAGTCTAACTCATTAAAAGTCATATTCAATTTGTTACTAGATTGACTTATTCGTTGTTTGTGATAAGCAAGTCGTGCAATATGACCATTCTCTAATTTCATTGTTTCAAATAAGTACATTATAACCTCTCCAGTATCCTCGTCTTATCATAAAATTCTTGGACTTCATTATCTGGGTTAGAGTTAATCGTAATCCCAGCACCAACACCATAAATCGCTTGCTGATGTCGATACTCAATCGTACGTATAGGTATATTAAATATCATCTTACCGTTAGGCACTAATAATCCAATCGTTCCACAATATATGTATCTTGGAACTTGTTCTAAAGAATGAATTAATTTCATAGTATTTATCTTTGGTGCACCAGTAATAGAACCACACGGGAAAATAGCACTTAAAATCATTTCAAGGGTCACTTCTGACGGTAATTTCCCTGTGACCATACTCGTCATTTGATGAACCGTATGATACGTTTCTATAAAAAATAATTTATAAACAATAATACTCCCTGTCATTGCTATTCTAGAAATATCATTACGCAATAAATCTACAATCATTACATTTTCAGCTTTATCTTTCTCAGACTGTTGAAGCTGATGGTAGTTTTGTAGATCTTCTTCGTTCGTTTCACCTCTCGGCATTGTACCCTTCATTGGCTTACTAACTAATACGTTCGTTTCACCATTAAATATTCCTTTCTGAAAAAATAATTCAGGAGAAATAGATGCAACTTTGACCTCATCTGTATCTAATAAGGCCGTGTAATTACCATTCGCTACAGTAGTTAATTGTCGATATAACTGATGAATGGGAAAATAGATGTTATCAGTTAATCGGGTAGTATAGTTCACTTGATAGGTGTCTCCTTCGACAATTGCATGTTGAATGCTTTTGATTTTTTCTTTCATTTGTTGATTGGATTCTATAAATTTAAAATGATGTTTCGAATTATATGATACATCATTCAATTTTGTAGATTCATTTATGTGATTGGCAACTTTAAAGCTATATGCAATTGCTAAGACACCACCTTCTTCTACATGGCACACATCCATTTGTGGGTTGAAATAACGAGCCGCTTCATATGTTACATATAACGCGACATAACGACCTTGTTGTTGTTGTAATTCTGCAAAACGTATCACATGCCCCACTTCATCCATATGTTTAGCTATCTTTTTTTCAATCAATTGATCTAATTCAAGATGATAGATTTCGAATTGATTGTCGTCTAAGTAATAGCGATAGTTAAATTTGATAGTCACTATTTTCACCTACAATATCTATAAAGTTTTGAATCTGGTTTTGGCCTTGTTCGCTTAAAATGGATTCTGGGTGATACTGTAATCCGTATATAGGATATTTATCGTGCTGTAATCCCATAATGACATCATCTTCTCCCTTAGCCGTAATATTCAATTCGCTTGGAATGCTATTTTCATCTACTTGTAAAGAATGATATAACATTACATTAAATTTCTCTGGCAGTCCTTGAAACATCCCTTCACCATAGTGGCTTAATAATGTCGTATGACCATGTATTGGTCTATCTCTATGTATAATTATTCCTCCAAAATATTGGCAAATCATTTGAAATCCTAAACAGACCCCCAAAATAGGTATGTGCTGATAAAAGTCATCCATCACTTTAAATAAAATAGGATAATCACTAGGTCGCCCAGGACCCGGCGAAATAACGATAGCTTTAGGCTTTAGCGCCTTTAATTCCTCGATATTAATCTCCTCTACATCAATGACGTTTACCATATCTCGTGTAGCCATTTTAAAATAATTAATTAAATTATAAGTAAATGAATCTTTATTATCTATCACTACTATCATGATTACGCTCCATTACATTAATATTCGTTATTCGATATGTCCTTAACACTATTATCACAAAAATTTACTTGATTTTACATATGAATTGATTTATTCTATGTTGCGTACAAAATATATATTTATCAGAGGTTCCTAGCCGAAACCCTCTATAAAAAACTAGACACTGAATTCAATTTCTGTTTGTAAATAGACATATCATTTTAATACGTTCTTTAAAATTATATGTGTATTTACAATCTGTCGTCTATCTTTTTTATAGAGATAGGCTTTTTTTATGCCTTAATTTTCTGTTTTAGTGACTCATGATATATAGGAGGAAAAATCATGGTACAACACACTCTAGATCAAAACAAAGCCATAGTCGTCTTTAGCGGAGGCCAAGACAGTACAACATGTTTGTTTTATGCTAAAAAGCATTTTAAAGATGTTATTCTCATTACCTTTAATTATGGACAAAGACATGATGCTGAAATTGAAGTAGCTAAAAAAATTGCTCAAGAACAAAACGTTGAACATCACATATTAGATATGTCGTTGTTATCGCAACTGACACCTAATGCATTAACACAACATGATCTAAAAATTGAAGATACAGAAGATGGTATTCCAAATACATTCGTACCTGCACGTAATCTACTGTTCTTATCATTCGCTGGTGCATTAGCTTATCAAATTAAAGCTAAACATATCATTACCGGGGTTTGTGAAACTGACTTCTCAGGTTATCCAGACTGTCGTGATAGTTTCATTAAATCAATGAATGTAACATTAAACTTGTCTATGGACAGAGATTTTGTGATTCACACGCCATTAATGTGGTTAGATAAAGCACAAACATGGGAACTAGCTGATAATCTTGGGGTATTAAACTATATTCGTGAAAATACGCTAACTTGTTATAACGGTATTATTGGAGATGGTTGTGGTGAATGCCCTGCTTGCCAATTAAGATCGCGCGGACTCGACCAATATCTTGCGAAGAAAGGAGTACAATAAGATGATTCAACAAATCTATCCTACTGTCAATCATCCCTATCAATTCGAACTTAATAAAGACTTTAACTTTTCAGCAGCACATTATATCCCAAGTGAAGACGCTGGAAAATGTATGCGTACTCACGGACACACTTATTTCGTAAATATTACCATAGCTGGAGATGAATTAGATCACAATGGTTTTTTAGTAAATTTTAGTGATTTAAAAAAACTCATTCATGACCAATTTGATCATTATTTATTAAATGACTTAGTTCAATTCAAAGGTAAAAGTCCTTCTACAGAAATTGTTGCTCAAACTATTTATCAAATGGTGCAATCATATCTTAAAGATCAAAAGAATCAACCAAAATGTGTCCAAGTTTATTTACGTGAAACACCTACAAGCTATGTCGTATATCGTCCTAAGGGTGATCAATAATGGCTAAAATACCTGTATTAGAAGTATTTGGTCCAACGATTCAAGGCGAAGGACGCGTCATTGGTAGAAAAACAATGTTTGTTAGAACTGCAGGTTGTGATTATCGCTGTAGTTGGTGTGATTCTGCCTTTACATGGGATGGTAGTGCTAAAGAAGATATTCAATTAATGTCTGCAGAAGAAATCTATAACAAATTGCGTGAAGTAGGTGGTGACAATTTTAATCACGTCACAATTTCTGGTGGAAACCCAGCACTTATTAAAGGTATCCAAGATTTAGTAGATTTATTTGAAGAACATCATATTCAAACTGCCCTTGAAACACAAGGTAGTAAATTCCAACCATGGATGACTCAAATCGATGACTTAACAATTAGTCCTAAACCGCCAAGCTCAAATATGAAACCTAATTTGGATATTTTAGATAGTGTTATTGAACAGTGTGTACCTGAATCACTTAATTTAAAAGTCGTCATTTTTGATGAGGATGACTTCGAATTTGCTAAAATGATTCATCATCGTTATCCATCTATACCATTTTATTTACAAGTGGGTAATCCTTATTTAGATGAAGAGGTCGACAACCATACTTCTAAACTATTACAACGTTATGAACAATTAGTCGAACGTGTTATGACTAGTAGCGATATGAATAATGTATATGTATTGCCACAATTACACACATTGTTATGGAGTAATATGAAGGGTGTTTAAACTCATTTAATATAACTTTAACAATTTCGAGTGTTATATAATGATTAAGTTTATGTTAATTGATATAATAATTGAATGAAGTATTACGGATAGGAGTACACCATGATTCTATATATATTAATTAATATTGCCGTAGTATTGCTCATTGTAGGAATAGATTTATATTTGCACCAATTTAAACAACTTCGATTTAGTTCAATACTAATAGCTATTTCATTAAATGCTATTATCGATTTAATTGTAGTCGCAAAATATAATTTCATTTCAATCTATACGATGATTTTATTTATTGTATGGGCATTATTACAACTCTATTTAAATAAAAAAATTAACCCTTTCATGATAAAAGACCAAAAGTTCATTGCAGTGATATTTGCCATTGTCATCAGTTTAACGCAGTTTATAACTGATATTTCCAGTGAACAATCTGTCTATATGTCGTTACCATACTTAGCTCCAGCTATTTTCATTATCGGTGCAGTATTATTATTTGTAGGTACATTTAATGTATCGGAGCTTGATCATCTACCTATTTTAAAAACAATCAAGCATCCTATGCTAATTGGTACGATATTAATTATCATCGCATTTATAGCTATGATGATACTCACACCTTTTTGGTATGTATTTACTATCATCTATGTACTATTCATATTATTTATCATATGGCAACGTATATTTAAGGGAGTGGGACAGAAATAATAAAGAACCACTAATCATTGAATATGAAGTGGTTCTTACGCATTAGCCACAGCTAATGTGTACTTTAAAATAGGAATACATGAGTGAAACTCATGCATAAGAAATACTAATTTCTAAAGAAAAAGTATTTCTTTATCGTTGTCCCACCCCGGCAAAGTTGACTAGAAATGAAAAAGCTTGGTACATTAGACCGTCTTTGTAATTCATTACTTAGACGGTTTTATGCATGAACTTTTAAGTTCATGTATACCTCTTAAACTTAATCTGAACACATGAGTTAATACTCATGTGTAAGTCATTCTAATTTCTTTAAGAAAAAGAATGACTTTACAGTCAACTACTGCCTAAATATGAATGTAACTTGAAATATATATTTATGTCCCAGCCTGTTTTTTTCGTTGTCGGTAAATCAAATTATAAAAAGCTTACAGCTCATGGACTGATCCATAGCCTGTAAGCTTTTTGTTTAATGAACATGTTCTTTATATTCATCATTATTTTGTGTTGCTTGATATGTCGGTTGATGTCTATGTGCATCAAATCTTCTAATTTGATGATAGTGTTCAGATTGATTTTTTCTAGATTGTGCCTTGTCTGAGTCTTTTGACTCCTGTGATATTTCAGATGTTTGTTCGGGTTCAATATTTGTGGCCTGAACAATATATTTAGGACGCTTTTTCACTTCATAATAGATACGACCAATATACTCACCAATGACTCCTATGGACATTAACTGAATACCACCTAAAAGTGTAATCGCAGTTATTGTTGTGAAGTAACCAGGAATGTTCACACCTGAGATCATGATATTAATTAAAAGATATACGAGATATAGTACACTGAGCGAAAATGTAAACATACCTAGATAAATCATCATTCTTAATGGTTTATTATTAAACGAAATTAAGCCATCAATACCATAATTTAATAATTTGGCAAATGACCATTTCGATTCTCCTGCTTCACGTTCTACATTTTCATAGGTGAATACTTTCGTATTATAACCTATCCATTCAAATAATCCTTTTGAAAATCGGTTATATTCATCCATAGATGTCAGTGCTTGTACGGCACGCTTGCTTAGTAATCTAAAGTCACCTACGCCATCTTCAAATTGTACATCTTCCACAAAGGCATTAATCAATTTATAATAAGCACGTGTCATCGATTTTCTAGCGACATTTTCTCCTTTACGATCACGTTTTGCTATCACTTGATCATAACCTTCATTATATCCTTCAACCATTTGCGGAATAAATTCTGGCGGATGTTGTAAATCAGCATCTATCATAACTACAGCGTCACAATGTTCACTATGTTGATAGCCTGCCACCATAGCAGCCTCTTTACCAAAATTTCTACTAAATGAGATGTATTTGACGTGGTGGTCAGCTAATGCTAAATTTTGTAGATGATCAATAGTTGAATCTTTACTGCCATCATCTATGAATAGTAAATCGTATTCATATTGTTTATTGATGCTATCTTGCTTTAATATCTCAGTCAGCTTTTCATATGTTTTTAATACGACTTCCCCTTCATTATAACAAGGAATGATGACTCTTATATTCATTCAATGACATCCTTTTCTAGTAATTGGTTTAATATTATTTTATCAATTACTTAATAGTGTATTCTACTTAGAGCCTTTGTATTTACAAAATCTTAATATTACATTAATGTTTATCACAATATTTATTGAAAATCACTACTTTTGTAAATTTAAATGAACTCAAAAATAAGATTAATGGACTTTTTCACTCATACAATGATTAGTATTGTGTCGCATTACTTCAACTCATTTATTTCAAATCGCCTATCGCTACTTCATCTGGATCTTTACCTTGTCTATCATTTCGATTTAAACTGTCAATTTGTGCTACATCTGTAAGTTCAAGATTGAAATCTAAAATATTATAGTTTTCGTGAATTCGACTAGGTGTTTTAGATTTAGGAATAATAATACGATTATGTGCTAAATGCCAACGTAAAACAATTTGTGCTGCCGTTTTATGATATCGTTTAGCCATGTCCGTAATAACTGGGTCATCTAATAACCCTTTATTTCTCATTAATGGCATCCATGCAGTGACTTTAATATCATGATGATCACAATAATCTTGTAATTCTTGTTGATTAAAGTATGGATGTAACTCTATTTGATTAATTTGAGGAACTATTTCTGTTTCTTGCATTAGTTTCTCTAGATGATGTTGTTTAAAATTACAAACGCCTATGGCTTTGACTTTACCTTCATGATAAAGCGTTTCTAATGCCTTATAACTTTCGATAAATAAGCCATTTTCTTCACAAGGCCAATGAATTAAAAACAAGTCTAGGTACTCAAGACCTAAATTTTCTAAAGATTGATTGAAATATTGAATTGTACTGTCATATCCTTGATAATCATTCCATAATTTAGATGTAATAAATAAATCTTCTCTATCAACGTTTGTTTGCTTTAACGCTTGCCCTAAGGACTGTTCGTTACCATAGAAATATGCCGTATCAAATGCACGATAACCTGCTTCAATAGCGGTATTAATCACTTCATTCATTTCATCATCTGTTATTTTATAAACACCTAAGCCAATCGATGGCATAGGATAACCATTATTTAAATATTGTGTATCATTAATATTCATTCTTACCACTCTCTTTCATATGTCTTCGTTGTTGAAATACGTAAGCAAATGTGTACCATACTATAATACACGTAATTAAAGACGCTTAAACATTATAGCTTAAGCGTCTTTTCATCATATATCATTGTTAATCCGTTTGTTCCTCATCTGAATTAACTTCATATGTTGGGCGTTCTTGGTTAAATTCATAATTTAAAGTTACCCAAATAATTTGGTGATTTTCAATTTCTGATATGATCCAACGATCGTAATCTGTATCTACAAAATCGTCTTTCTGAAGATTTGTATTTTCAGATTGTAACCATCCACCGATTGTATCAATATCTTCTGAGTCTTCGAATTCAATACCAAATTGTTCATTTAAGTCGTCTAATAACACTCGACCATTAATTTGATATTTGTTGTCCTCTAATTTAACGATGTCGTTCACTTCGTCATCGTCAAATTCATCTCTGATTTCACCGACAATTTCTTCTAAAATATCTTCCATTGTTAAAATACCTGCTGTACCACCATATTCATCAATAATCAAACTGATATGAACATGTTCACGTTGCATTCTAACAAGGGCATCACTAATACGTGTTGTCTCTGAAATCATCGGTAGCTCATGTATATAGTTAGCAATTTTGATTGTTTTACCAGATGCATACTCAGTTAAGAATTCTTTAACATTTATAAATCCTTTAACGTGGTCCTTATCACCATCTTCAGTGATAGGATATCGAGTGAATTGGTATTCTTTAATCGTTTCTAATAGTTCATCAACATTAAAAGGCTCGTTCAACGTAATCATTTGAGTTCGGGGAACCATAATATCTTTAGCTTGTCTTTCATCAAAAGAAAAGATATTTTGCATATATGCAAGCTCAGTTTGGTTGATTTCGCCACCATTATAACTATTATTAATAATGATTTTGATTTCTTCTTCTGACATTGCATCCGATTGTGCATCTGGATCTACACCAAACACTCTAAGAATTACACGAGCCGAACCGTTCATTAACCAAATTAAAGGTTTCATGACATTACCAAAGTAATATAACGGTCTAGCATATAGTAACGCCATTTTCTCTGTATGTTGAATAGCGAATGATTTAGGTGCAAGTTCACCTAATACGACATGTAAATAGGTTACTACAATAAACGCAATGACAAATGAAACTGTTGTCGTTAATGCACTTGGTAAATGCATTAGTTCGAATAATGGATGTAGTAATTTATCAAATGTCGGTTCACCTAACCAACCTAAACCTAATGAAGTTACTGTTATACCAAGTTGGCATGCAGATAAGTAGTAATCAAGGTTAGCAATCATTTTCTTAACGATTTTAGCACCACTGTTACCTTCATCTGCTAATTGTTCGATACGCGTAGATCTTACTTTGACAAGCGCAAATTCAGATCCGACAAATACTGTTGTTAATGCAATTAAAAGAAAAAATACAATTAAACTAATTATGGTCGAAGTTTCCAATTAATTCCCTATTTCTAGGGATTCACCTCCATATTATCTGTGTCACACATGGTTAACACGTAATTAAAATTTTCGAATTGGCTTAAATGATATTTACATGCTAAGACCTTCCCATTGCGACACCCCCTAAAAAAATGTAATTGATTTTATTCTATCATAAAAATATTTCATTTGGTTGATTTATGTTTATAGAATTACAACATAACATTTAAAACTAATACCCCGATTTAGTCAAGTTATTCCTCAAATCTAAAATGTATGAATATAACCATTCTTAATCGTCATAAGGACTGAAATCGTATCATCAACAATCACAATATCAGCATCTTTCCCTACCTTAATACTACCTTTTGTTTGATCGATACCTAACGCTATCGCTTGGTTCCAACTTGTCACACGCCACAAGTCTTTAATTGAAGCACCTGTATAAGTGATTAAATGACGCAAACCATCATTCATTTTTAAGATACTACCAGCTAATGCACCTGAATCTAATCGTGCTTCTTCATTCTTCACAATAACGTTTTGTCCACCTAGATCATATTCACCTTCTGGCATCCCTTTTGCACGCATCGCATCTGTAATGAGATACATATGTTCATTGCCTTTATTTTGGTAAGCCATTGCTACGGCCGCTGGATGTGAATGCACACCATCAACTATAATTTCTGTATTTAGGTTTTGATTTAACCATGCCGCTCCAAAAACACCGGGTTCTCGATGTCCAAAGCCTGTTGCTGCATTATATAAGTGTGTAATATGTTTAGCACCATTATCAACAGCTTCATTTGCTTCATCATATGTAGCTACTGTATGTCCCATTGAAAATATGATGTCGTTATTTAAAGCTTTTAATGTATCAGTTGCACCATCAACTTCAGGTGCAAAAGTAATAATTTTAATCAATTGATTGGCAGTCTTTTGAAATGTCTTAATCTTTTCAATAGACGGTCTTTGAACATATTTAGGATGTTGCGCGCCTACCTTATGTTCTGAAATAAATGGACCTTCGAGATGAATACCTACAATTTCTGCAGCATCATGCCTATTTTGAATTTGATAATAATTTGCAATATTTTGGAGTGCTCGATGAATACTATCATCTGATTGTGTCATCGTTGTTGCTAAAAATGATGTTGTTCCTTCAGATAATAGTTGTTCAGATAAATGTTTAAGACCATCCATTGAGGCATCCATCGCATCTTCGCCGTAACCACCGTGGATATGTATATCTATAAATCCTGGAATAACATGATGACCTTGTGCATCTACCGTAGGATACGATTTACTTAAAGTGTTCAATCTATCTTTATCAGAACCTATTTCCATTATTTTGCTATCTTTAATATGTATAAAACCATGTTCTATTTTTTGACTTTCTGTATAAATCTGACCGTTTATAAGTAAATATTCTTTCAATATCAATACCTTCTTTTCTAATACTAATGATTCGATTGTTATTTTACTACAACCTTTCATTTTATTCATATCATACAATTCAATATTTAATTTCGTAAAAATAAAAATACCCTTGTCGGTTAAACGACAAGGGCTAAAAGTCTATTATTCATCCATTGCTTTAGATGCTTCAATTTCATTTTCAGTTAATTTTGGTTTTAAGAAACCATATATTAAGGCAGAAACTAAAGTACCTACAACTAAAGCTAATAATGTTTGTAAAATATGGCTAAAGTCAGTTGTTGCGATAACAAAGATACCACCGTGTGGCGCATTGATTCTTGAACCTAATGCTAATGCAATCGCACCACCAACACCTGAACCAATCATCATTGATGGAATCACACGAATTGGGTCAGCTGCTGCAAACGGAATCGCACCTTCAGTAATGAATGATGCACCCATCACATAGTTAGGTACAATTGAACCTCTTTGTTCTTTTGTGAATTTCTTTCTGAAGATAAGCATTGCTGTTGCAATTGCTAATGGTGGAATCATACCTCCAACCATTGCAGCAGTGATTGGCGCTGCATTACCTTCTGTAAGTGCTGCTGTTGCGAAAACGTAAGCAGCTTTGTTAAATGGTCCACCCATATCGATTGCCATCATCGCACCAATAACTAAACCAAGTAACATAATATTTGAACCTGAAAGTCCATTTAATCCATTTAACAATAGGTGATTTAACCATGAAGCAGGTGGGTTAAATACGTAAATCATTAATAAACCAGTAATTGCTACTGATAATAATGGATAGATTAATGTTGGTTTTAAACCTTCTAATGACTGAGGTAACTTACGTGTCATATATTTAATACCTTGTGTTAAATAACCAGCTAAGAAACCAGCAATGATACCGCCAATAAATCCTGAGTCACCTGAAATGGCTAACATACCGCCAACTAAACCGGCTGCAAATCCTGGTTTATCTGCAATACTACGAGCAATGAAACCTGCTAATACTGGAATGATTAATGCAAAGGCACTGTTTTTACCAATATTCCATAGTTGCTCTGCGAAAGCATTGTGTTCAGCACTCTTAGGATCAAATGAATTGGGTCCTATAATGAACACGATTGCCATTAAGATACCACCAGCAATAACAAGTGGTAACATATTAGAAACACCATTCATTAAGTGTTTATAAAATGCTTTTCCTGGACTTAATTTCTCTTCATTCTCTTCCTTATTACTACCTGATCGATCGCCTCTAGCGACAAATGGTCTACGACTTGTATCTAACGCAGTATTAATTAATTCTTCTGGTCGTTTAATACCATCAGCTACTGGTACTTCGACAACATTCTTACCATCAAAACGATCTGTCTCAACATGCACATCTGCTGCAACAATAATACCAGATGCTTTTTCAATATCATGTTCTGTTAAATGGTTTTTAATCCCACTTGAACCGTTTGTTTCTACTTTGATTTTGACACCCATTTTTTCAGCTTGCTTTTTCAAAGCGTCGCGTGCCATATACGTATGTGCGATACCTGTAGGACAAGCTGTGACAGCTAAAACGTACGGTTCGTTATCTTCTGCGCTTGCACCTGTTGAAGCAGCTGCTGCATCCGCTTCATTTTGTTGTGCTTCTGCTTCTTCTTCTTTTGTTGCTTCATCATCTGCCGCATCAATAATTTGTAATACTTCTTCTGGTGATGATGCATTTATTAATTTTTCACGTACATTTTCATCCATTAAAATGCCTGATAACTTTGCTAATGCATCTAAATGCGTTTGAGCGCCACCTTCTGGTGCAGCAATCATAAAGAATAAATGTGCTGGTTGCATATCTAAACTTTGATAATCTACTCCAGCTTTTGATTTACCAAATGCAATCGCTGGAGATTTAACAGCACTCACTTTTGCATGTGGAATCGCAATACCTTCACCGATACCTGTTGTACTTTGTGATTCTCGGTTATGAATTGCTTCTTTAAACGATGGTACATCACTTAATTTACCTGCTTTGTCAAGTTGATGCACTAACTCATCGATAACACCATTTTTGTCTGATGAAGATAAATCCATTGCTATCGTATCTTTGGTTAATAATTCTGTTATTCTCATATTATTCACTCCCCATCAAGTACAGAAATCGTAACTTGTGATTTGATATTTTCTATTGCATCTTTTGTCGCTAAATCTGCATCAAATGCAGTAGCAGTTCCTGATGCTACTGCTTGTTTAAATGCATCTTGCACAGATAAACCAGTAGCTAACCCTGCGACCATACCTGCTACCGTACTATCACCTGAGCCAACTGTATTAATCACTTTGCCTTTTGGATTTACAGCTTTAATACTTTGTTGACGATCCACATAAATTGCACCATCTCCACCTAATGACACAATGACTGATTGTGCACCTTTATCTAAGATTTGTTTAGCATATTTAATAACATCTTCATCACTTTTAACTGATGTATTAAACATAACTTCTAATTCATCTTTATTAGGTTTAATAAATAGTGGCTGATATTCTAACACTGATTCAACTAAATCTTTTTCAGCATCAACGACTAATTGCGCACCTGTTTGTTTTGTAATCTTAGCAATCTGCGCATAAGCATCACTCGGAATACTCTTTGGTACACTACCAGCGACGATAACAGTATCATTGTCTGTCGTTTCTTTAATTTGATTTAATAATGATTGAAATTGTGCATCAGTCACATTAGGACCTTGTGCATTCACTTCTGTTTCTTGACCTGTTTTCAATTTAACATTGATACGCGTATCTTCATCTACTTGCACAAAATCTGTGTGAATATCACTATCTTTTAATGTTTGAGCTATAAAATCTCCTGGGAATCCACCAGCAAATCCTAATGCTGTAGAATCAACACCCAAAGTCTTTAGCACTCTAGAAACATTAATACCTTTACCACCGGCAAATTTATTTGTATCTTGAGCGCGATTTAAACCATCTATCTTAAAGTCATCTACAAACATGACATAGTCAATGGATGGATTAAAAGTAACTGTATATATCATATTGTCCCTCCTAAAAATTCATATTGTCCCGCAAACGCTTCATTCACATGTTGTAATCCCTGTTTAGAGGTAATGATTCGAGTATTATCTTGCACAGGTACTCTAGCAAAGTACACTTGATTAAATTTCGTTTCGTCTACAACAACAAAGCTTTCATTAGAAAGTCGCATTGCATTATCTTTAATTAACGCCTCTTGTTCATCAGGTGTGGTTAAACCATACTTTACGTCTATACCGTTCATTCCAATAAATGATTTATCAAAACAATATCGCTTCAATGTTTCTAAGGCACTCGAACCTACTGTAGCGAATGTATTTTCTTTAACTTGACCACCTAACATTAAGGTTTTAATCCCTTTTTTAAGTAGTTGTTCAACATGAGTCAAACCATTAGTTACAACAATAATATCTTTTGCATCTATGTAAGGTATCATCTCTAATGTTGTTGAGCCAGCGTCTAAAAAAACACACTCATTATCTCTAATTTGTCGAGCTGCTCGTTTGGCAATTTCTTTCTTTTCTCGTGAATTTTGTGTCAATTTCTCTGTTAATCTTGGTTCGACCATTCGATTATGGTTAAGTGTCGCACCACCATGAATACGTTGTAATTTACCAGCTAATTGCAGCTTAGATAAATCACGTCGAATGGTAGAGGCACTACAACCGGTTCTATCCATTAATTCCTGGAGTGTCAGAAAATCCTTTTTTATAAGTTCTTGTAAAATTAAATCGTGTCGTTTTTCAGATATCAATATAACCACCCCATCTCAATTACCATTATAATGAGCACGCTTACAAAATTCAATCAAAAATTGTCAAAAACAATCAAAAACATTCATTTTGTGACAAAAATAACACGAAAATACATTCACTATCAAATGGACTAGTTGTGTTCATGTATTTCCGTGTTTTTTATTATTATTTTACTGCTAGTGCTTTAGTCATGAATTACCGAAGTCACTTTAGCGTTTGTAATTGCTACCAAATCTTTGACAGCGATAATGATTTGCATACCTCTTTGGCCACCACTGATATATATCTGTTCTCTTTGTAGCGCAGACTGGTCAATAACAGTTTGGAATAAATGCTTCATACCGATAGGTGAACATCCACCTCTAATATATCCTGTCACTTGTTTGAGCTGATCTAAAGGCATTAAATTTAATTTTTTCTCTCCTGCTTCATGTGCAGCTTTTTTCATATCTAACGTTGCATTCACTGGTATAACAAACACGAAATGATCATGGTTAGCATTTTCTAATACAAGTGTTTTATAAACATCTTCAACATTGGCATGCACAAGTGCTGCTATTTGTTCACCTGTTTGGTGTTCTTCGGTTACTTCAAATACGTTAGTTTGATAAGCTACCTTTGCTCTATCTAACATGCGCATTGCATTTGTTTTTTTGGTTTTACCCATATTCTCACCTCTGGTATTACTTAACTTAATCCTCTATATTTTAACACTAGTTCTTTATATAGTAATCACAAAAAAAGCACATGCTCCCATTAGTAAGCATGTGCTATCTCATATGTGAATGATTTTCCCCAACTTGACCGCTGTCATTCACTACTATATTGGATTGTTGTTGATTTTGTTGATTCACATATTGATAATTTGATGATTGATTTTGATAATCAACTTGTTTTAAATCATAATTTTCATTTAAATGATTGTTCGCATAATTTAATGCAATCACTTTACATTCTCTTGGCGTAAAATGATTTTCTGATGATCTATGATTGTCTTTTTTTAAATATGTAGTCTTTTGTTGCTTGTCATTATTATTGTCTTCATTTTTTTCTGAAGCATTCGCTATTTTAAAATCAGTAAAATTAATTGTTTTCTCTAATGCAGATACTTTATTTGCTTTTGAAAATGTACAAATAGTCTGATGTACTTTAGCTAATGCATTTTGATTAGTAGCTAAAAATATTAGACCTATTAAACATATTGTCAAAATAACTGCAAAGATACTTAATAATAAGTTTTTCAAATTCATCTCCTTACCCACATTTCTCAATCGATTTTTGTCTATCTTAACATAATAATTTTTAATTTTAGATATGTGGGTCACAATTTAAATAGATTGTAATATTTGTAACAGTAATATTACTGAAGTTGTTATTTTTGTTACATAAAAGCATTAAAAAACGAAATAATTATCTTCAATTAATACATTAAACTAATTTTTTAAGTGAAAAAGTATCATAATCATTCAAAATCGTTCGAAAACAATATTAAAAATTTAAAGGGTTTTGTCACGTTATATTAGTACTTTTTCAAAGTATTCATATTTAAAATAAATAAAAACCATTCAACGTTTTCGCTGAATGGCGTCTATTATCATTTTGAATTTCGATTTAATTGCGTTCTTATCATTTTTTCAATAAATATAATGACAATCCCACTTAATGATACCGCTATAGCCATATACAATGGGAACTCGATATTCACATCAAAAAGTGTACCAGCAACTAGAGGTCCCATAAAATTACCCATACTTGTGAATGTTGAGTTTAGTCCTCCTGCAAAGCCTTGTCGATTACCTGCAATATTAGAAAAATAGTTAGTAATCGCCGGTCTAATCATGTCGAAACCAATAAAGACGATAAAGCTAATGAGCATTATAGTCCAATAACCTTGTGCGATAATCAACATCACTAAAACAATTGCTGAATATAATAATGACCATGCAATAAAATTCAATTCAGTTGTAAATTTCATGAATTTATCGAAGAAAAATACTTGGAATAAGGCACCAAAAATGCCCCCGCCTGTGATAGCAATTGAAATATCTTTAGGCGTATAGCCAGCTTTATCGGATGTATATAGTGAAAATAGTGTTTCAAATGCAGACAAACCAAATGCTAACACTAAAGTCAAAATAACCGGTGTTAAGAATACCTTCCAATTAATTTTAGTTAAGAGCTCTGGGTCGTATTGAGGGAAACCTGCTGTTGTCATTTTCTTAGGATTGTGAATCACAATTAATGACATAATAAAAGCAATAATCCCCAGCCCTCCTGCAAAATAGAAAGGTAATCTATGGGAAACCTCAGCTAAAAATCCGCCAAAACCAGGTCCTAAAATAAAACCAGAATTAATGATTGCTGACATGTAACCAAAGTTCTTCGCTTTATCTTGTGACGGAGAGATATCAGCTATTAGTCCTGTTACACCTGGCATAACCATACCAGCACTAAAGCCACCTAACACACGCGAAATAACCAAAATTGTAAATGAGTGGCCTACTGCAAACATAAACTCAGATATTGAAAATAAAACAAGACCAATACATATTATTAATTTTTTACCTAGTTTATCAGCTAGCCCACCACCAAATGGTGAAATAATCATTTGCGCTAATGCAAATGAAGCTACTAGTATACCTAAATCACTACCTTTTAAGCCCAAATCTTTAAGATAAACCGGTAGCACAGGTATAACCAGTCCAATCCCTAGAAATATCAGGAAAATATTAAAGTAGAGTGTAAATAATTGTTTTCTCATAACGATGTCCCCCTCTCTTATATTTTACATATCTTTATTTATCATATATTGGTATCTATATCATCATACCTTTTCACTACATCAATACGTTAAAAGTCAATATATTGTAATATATTTAAAAACAAATTAACAGTCGGACGTATTAATATTTCTACTATAAAATATAAAGATGATTTAAAACGATAATTATTACCGCTTTTACTTTTTTGGTTGATTACTATTGCTCAGAACGATATTATTAAAACTCAGTTGTCCAATTTTATTTTAACGGATGAAAGTATTAAATCAAATGACAACCAAAGTATGTTATGAAAGTAGTGTTAATGATGCAACCTCGCTATATAGCTAGAATATATTTTATTATTCTGTTTATTATATCTTTATTTGAAACCACGATTTTCAATTTTATGACGTTAAATTTATTTTTAGCTTATATACCATTCGAACTATGCTTATTATTAAAATTATTTAAACCTATCAAAAAATTCGAATGGCCTTTATTTATTGTATTTGGCATGATTTTTTTATTACTTGTACCTAATACCTTCTATATGATTACTGATTTGATTCATTTAAATCAATTTCAATTCAACTTCTTAGTAGGATTGAATATAAAGGAATGGATATTCTTTACTTATTTAATGTTAGGCGTCTTTTTAGCCATGTATGTCATGATCTTAATTTTTATGGAAATTCTACATTTTACCAAACACATCTGGCTTAATCGCCTATTAGTTATTATTCTTATGTTTTTAAACGGTTTAGGTATTTATATGGGCCGCTTCTTACGACTTCATACGGTATATTTAATTAATGAACCATTAAAAATATTCCATGAAGTCCTAGGTGTATTTAACCTAAAAACATTTATCTTTGTGTTATTAATGGTATTAATGCAGTCAGCAATCATTTTATTTGTAAAAGGAGTTCGATTACAAAAATGATGTTAAATCTGATCATTTTATTAGCAATCATTATTATTCTACAACTCATTGTAGGTCACTTTATGCATGATATCGGTTTTAGCTATGCTAAAAGTATCGGTCTTATGTTTTTACCATTAGGTATAGGTTTGTTTATTTTACAAGCTTTTTATTTCGAAAGAAAATATCCAAATTGGGACGTCCCACTTGGTGTTAAGTTGCGATTAAAATATATGTATATTTTAACCTTTTTTGAATATGTTGCTGTATATGTTTGCATGTTTTGGCTTAAATAGTAAATATGTCATTCGTTTTGAGACAACTCAATTCAAATAACCTCCATTAGCACTACATATCTATCACAAACTTTTAAATAATGACATCACACGTTGACGACTGTATTGGTGGTTAACCATTGGTTCAGGATAATCAACACCTAATTGAATACCTTGTTGTTTCAATAATTGCATGTGCTTTTGGGTATCGTGTAATAGATGGCTATCTACATGATTGAGTGTGGATAGCCATTGTTTTATATATAGTGCATTGGGATCAAATCGCTCACTTTGTTTAATAGGGTTAAACATTCTAAAATATGGAACAGCATCTGTCCCAGTCGAAGCAGACCACTGCCACCCATGCACATTTGACGCATTATCATAATCAATCAATTTATCTTTGAAATAAGTTTCTCCCCATGTCCAGTCTATCAATAAATCTTTCGTTAAAAATTGTGATGTCACCATTCTCATTCGATTATGCATATATCCAGTTTGATTTAGCTCTTGCATAGCTGCATCTACAATAGGATATCCAGTTTTACCATTTTTCCATTGATCAAATTGTTGCTTGTCATTGACCCATTCAATGTTTCGATACTTCTCTTTAAATGATTGATGGGCTGTTTCTGGATATTGCGTCATCAGTACATAATAGAATTCTCTAAAAATTAATTCTCTGATAAATGCTTCATAATTAGATTCGTTGCTTTCATAACCATGTAATAAATCATTAAATACTTGCAATATATCAATCAATCCGTAAGCTAGTGCAATACTGAGTTGACTCGTTAATACTTCAGGTAAATACTCTCTATTTGACTCATAATTTTGAATATCATTATTCAAAAAACTTTGCCATTGTTGTTGTACTTCTTTTTCAGTTAATCCACTATGGCTATCATTAATTTGCGTTGGGGCGTATGCCGGCTCGACTATTTTCGAAATATCACTTAGTTCATAATGTGCTCTATGTCTTTCTATTACATATGGTCGCCATTTTTTATAAAAACTTGTAAACACTTTATATGGTTCCCCTTGATTGTTAAACGTTTTACGTGGACTAAAATAATGTTGTACACGAAGCGCTTCAACTTTGATTCCAGCTTCTTGAAATCGTTGTTTTTGATGAGGATAGTCATATGATTCATGATGATAACTCATGATGTCACTTGCCATAACAACTTTGTCTAATTGTTGATTTTTACAAAACGCTATTAAATGATTATAATCCATTACATTCGTTTGAATTTGATAATGATTTAATGTGTTGATAAAAGCGTTGAGTGTACCATGATAAAATGATGCTTTTAATTGTGCCTCATCACCAAACTTTTCTTTAGGTATAATCAATACACATGTATCTGTACTACCTAATTGATTGCAAATATAAGCGAGTAACGGATTATGATGAATTCTAAATACTCTATTTAATATCACGCCAACTTTCATTGTTTAATCACCTAACATTCATTGTTTTGTTGAATTATACCCTTATCCTAAAAAAATAAATATCTAACCTAAATCGTTCATAATTCTTATTTAAAAACGTCTATTTCATTCATAAAAAAAGCTCGACGGTCACCTTGACCGCCAAGCTATTTAACTTTCATTATTTATACTAAACCTAACCATTTCCAATACGTTAAACTAAATATAATGACTAATATATAGCCAACTATCGTTAATGGTATACCAGATTTCAAGAAATCTTTAACTGTAAATGCGTCTGTACCATACGCTAACATGTTTTGTGGTGCACTTACTGGTAATAAGAATCCAAAGCTAATTACAAATTGTTGGATTAAAACAAATCCGATAGATTGATCGCCAAGATGTAATGTTGATGTTAATGAAATAAAGACAGGAATAAGTGCAGATGATAAGCTTGTAGCACTTGCAAATCCTAGATGAATTAAAATATTAAATAAAGTAATCAGTGCTATGGTTGCAATAATCGGCAATCCTTTAAGCCCCATTAAACCAAATGTTTGATCACTCAACCATTGTGCTGCTCCTGTTTTTAATAATACATTTCCTAGTGAAATACCAACACCAAATACAATGATTGTGCCCCAAGGGATTTTATTTTCTACACCTTTCCAGGTAATAACGCCAATTTTAGGTAAGAGCATGATACCTAAAGCAATTAATGTAATTGATGCAGAATCAATTGGATGTAACACTTTTTCAGTTGACCAAAATACCAATAATAATAGAGAGATAACGATTAAACGCCATTCACTCGGTTTCACTGGTCCTAAATCGTTTAACTCTTTTTTAATTAATGCTTTTCCGCCTTCAATAGATTCACGTTCGGGTGGCATCACTTTGATCATAATAAAATAAAGTGCGATAGACATTAAAACTGACCATGGCGCGGCGTACATGAACCATTCACCCCATGATACATCATGGCCTAAATTCTGATTGATAAAATTAATCGCAACGATATTTTGTGCTGCCGCTGTTTTAATACCAATATTCCAAATAGAAACTGCTTGTACTGACGTTATAATTAATAATGATGCTAACTTACTCTCTTTAGAAACTTTGAATGCTGCAATCATACCTAATAATATTGGTACGACTGCACCCGCTCTAGCTGTAGAAGAAGGTACAAAAAATGCAAGCACAATTGAAACGAGTATTGCACCTATGACAATATTTTTAGTTTTATTTCCCACGACAGATAACACTAATAATGCTAATCGTTTGTGTAAGTTAGTCTCTTGCATCGCTGCTGCTAAAAATAATGCAGCTGCAACTAAAGCTACCGCTGAAGTAGAAAAACCACTGAACGCAAGTGTTAAAGCATTGTTTGTTCCTAATATTTCACTGCCTTTAATAATGGCATTCCCATTTTTAGGATTACCAAGTTGCTCAGATAAATTTTGAACTGGACTGAATCCTAATAATAAAATTATCAGTCCTAAAATCAATGTTGCTGAAACAGGGTATGACACTGCTTCAGTAACCCACATTATGACAGCAAATGCTAGTATCGCTAGAGTCATTTTAGCCATCACTGGTAAGCCTGCGGGTGTAGGTAAAAGCAATATGGCTATCAATACGATAAAACTAATGATAATCCAAAGTGGTTTATACCCCTTTTTCTCTTTTTTGGTAGTTTGATTATTGACTACCTGTGAAGTTTGATTCCCTTTAGACATATTCACCGACTCCTTTTTATCTTGACCTTACACCCTAATTATATCAAGAAAGCGCTTTATCTATGCGATTTACTTACAAAAGTCATATAATTCTCACTTTTAAATAATAAATCATTTAAAAAAGATATACTCAATTTATTGCAAACGATAGGTTTTATCTTTTGACTTAAATGCTTTATTCAAAACCATAATTAAGTGCTTCTTTAACACTTTTAACTGATAATGCTGAAGTATCTAATTGCTTTTGCTCTTCTTGGCTTAAATTCAATTCTAATATTTCTTCTACACCATTTTGCCCTAGTTTAATTGGTACCCCTAAGCAGATATCTCGATAGCCATACTCGCCTTCAAGATAAGTAATTGCTGCCAATACACGACATTTGTCTTTCAAAATAGCATCAATCATCTCATATATCGCAGCAGCAGGCGCATAATATGCTGAACCATTTCCTAACAGTTGAACGATTTCAGCTCCACCTTTTCGTGTTCTATCAATAATTTGATCAATGACTTGCTGATCAAGTAGTTCTTTTAAAGGAATTCCATTAATTTGAGTTGAGTTGACTAATGGAACCATTGTATCTCCATGACCACCTAATACTAAACCTTGTACATCTTCAACAGAAATTCCTAGCTCTTGAGCAATGAATGTTTTATATCTGGCACTATCTAATACACCTGATTGCCCCAAAACTCTATGTTTAGGGAAGCCAGATGCGACTAAGGCTGAATAAGTCATCGCATCAACGGGATTAGTTAATACAATAATGATGGCATTGGGCGCATATTGGGCGATTTGTTGTGCACTATAATGAACAATTTCTTCGTTTGTTTGTATTAAATCATCTCTACTCATACCTGGTTTTCTAGCAATTCCTGCTGTTATCACTACAATATCTGAGTCTTTCGTTTCTGAATAATCGGCAGTACCTTTAATTTCAACATTAAAGTTGAATATAGGCCCGCTTTCTTGAATGTCTAACGCTTTTCCTTTTACTGTACTTTCAGATTGTGGACGATCTACAACAACAATGTCAGCGCTTTCATTTTTCGCTAAAATAAAAGCTAATGTTGCACCTGTTTGTCCAGCACCGATAATAGAAATCTTTTTACGTTTATTCATCAGATACACTCCCCATTTATAAATTGATAAAAAACAAAAACTCCGCTATTTCAAATTAATTATAACATTGAAATAACAGAGTTTTTCATTAAATATTGGTATTTTACTTTTTAATTTGTCCAAAAATTTCATGGTTGATTCCAAACACATATAATAGTGTAAAGAAAGCAGCACCACTTAATATTGTTAATACTAAAGTTAAAATAAGCGTACGTTTAAAATGACGAATGAATGCGATAAATAGTAAGCCTAAATTATAGGCAAAGAGCAATCCAAATAACGTCATTGTTACTTTTATCTCAGGGTAAAAAATATTACATAAGAGTACGATGATCGCAAAGATTAAATAAGGAATCATAATCAAATTGCGTTCAAATTTAAGTTGTTTCTGATGTCTATCTTCATTATTCATTTAATAAAATCCTTTCTAACATTTTATTTATAAAATGTCATGACCCATTGCAGCAGTGTATATGTCAAACCACTCTTGGTCAGTTAAATTAATAGATAATCCTGGTAAAGCTGCATCAATTCTTTCAATTTTATGCGTACCTAACACCGGCATGATATCATTGGGATGTTTATTCAACCAAGCTATCATAATAGCCGTGTCATCAACCTCGTATTTTTGTGCTAAAGGTTCAATAATGGTACGCACACGGCTCGCTTTGTCATCGGATGGATCAAACAATTTACCGCCTGCCAGTGGACTCCAAGCCATTACTTTTACTTGATTTTCATACATTTTGTCCATCACACCATTGTTTAAAATGTCTGTTTGATATGGGGACACTTCTAGTTGGTTAATGCTAATATGCAATTTATCATGATTCAAGCTATGTTTTAATAAATCATACTGAGTTTCATTAAAATTGGATACACCAAATGATTTGATTTTACCTTCATCGACAAGTTCTTTTACAGCATCCGTAATTTCATCAGGATTCATTAATGGTGAAGGTCTATGAATTAATAAGCTATCTAAATAATCCACATTCAAACGTTGTAATGAATGATTGACTGATTGAATAATATGTTGACGACTATGGTCATAACGATGACCATCAGTAAACGTTTGAGTTTCAGAAGGTAAGACAATGCCACATTTAGATACCACTTGAATTTGATCACGTAAGTTAGGTGATAACTGTAATGCTCTACCAAATCTAGACTCACATTGATAATCTCCATAAATATCGGCATGATCCATCGTTGTGATACCACGTTCAACAAGTTGATTTATAAAACGATTTAATTCTTGATCAGAATATTGCCATTCATTTGCTCTCCAAAATCCTTGAATCATTTTTGAAAAATCAACGTACTGGTTAATCTTTATTCTATCCATTATCATCACGACCTTATTATTTAGTAATTTCATCCTGTATATTTAGAAGCAGTTGAATTTAAAATCAAGTAAATTGTAACATATCCAATTTATTTCTGAGTTGATTAATATCGATATGCTCTCCGATAATGACAATTGTTAAAGGCAATTCTTGATTGATTGGGCCGAAATCAGGCAATCCATAAGACAATTGAAATTCAATGGTTTCATTGGGTTGATCTCTAAATTGTACATAGCCTTTAAGTCTCATCACGTTTTTCGGTAATTGCATTATAAATTGATAAAATAACTGACGATCAATGGGACTTGTAAATGTATATTTCATGCTTTTAATACCATGGTGATGGTGGTGTTTATGATTTACAGTTTTATCGATGGTTGGATTATTTAATAACTTGATATCAAATTGTCCATATGTTGTTAAAACATATGGCGCATGCGGATTAATTTGAACCAACTCTTCTTCAATTTTATGTAATTTCTCAGAATCAACGCAGTCTGTTTTATTAACGACTAATAAATCACTTATTTCAAGTTGTTCTTCCATAAGTGTTTGAGTAGATGTAGTGTAATCATTCCTATTTAAAAATCGTTCAGCATCCACTAAACTAATGATTTGAGGCATATTTATATATTCGATAATAGTCGGATCTTGACATGCGGCAATCATTTCTATAGGATTAGCAATTCCTGTTGCCTCAATAATGATATGATTACAATCACCCTGTTGTATTAATGATTGAATTTGAGTGATTAAATCTGTCTTTAAGTCGCAGCATACACAACCATTGATGATTGATCGCACTTCGATATTTGCGTCTATATTTTGACTATCGATATCAAATGAACCAAATTCATTCATAATCACTTTGATTTTCTCATCAATTTTTAATAATTCGCTAATATAATGTGTCAGTAGCGTGGTTTTCCCACTACCTAGGAAACCACTAATGATAGAAATTGATATTTTTCTAAAATTATTATTTTTCATTGTAAAATTCCTTTTCTATTACAAGTATTTTTAAAAATGATAACATAAATATTAAATTATCTTTTTGCTTGATTTAACGATAGATATCTTCTAAACTTTAAACATACTTTAATTTTAGCATGACATTGAATCACAGTGTGTTGTGAATTATATTCCGCACAACATAGACGGATTCCAATCCGAATAGAGAGAAAAAAACGGATAGAATGTCTGGAGGAGAACTTTAATGTCTGATCAACATAATTTAAAAGAGCAACTATGCTTTAGTTTGTACAATGCTCAAAGACAAGTAAATCGCTACTACTCAAACAAAGTCTTTAAAAAGTACAATCTAACTTACCCACAATTCCTTGTATTAACTATTTTATGGGACGAGTCACCTGTAAACGTTAAGAAGGTTGTGACTGAACTAGCACTTGATACTGGTACAGTATCCCCACTATTAAAAAGAATGGAACAAGTTGATTTAATCAAACGTGAACGTTCCGAAGTCGATCAACGTGAAGTATTTATTCACTTGACTGATAAAAGCGAAAAAATTAGACCCGAACTTAGCACTGCTTCTGAAAAAGTTGCAACTGCATCATCATTATCACTTGAAGAAGTGGATGAACTTAACCGATTATTAGGTAAAGTCATCGATGCATTTAATGAAGCTAAAGATAATTAATTAAGCTTTTGTCATGGTAATTTAAAGTTAAAGTTTAGATTTTAACACTTTTAAAGTATAAAAATGCTCTAAAGTACTTCTTAGTATTTTAGAGCATTTTTGTATTCTGCTACACCATGTCATGCCTATGTTACTGATTCAACTGTTCCATTTGATATAAATAGCCTCTATTTTGAATTAACGTTTCATAGCTACCTTGTTCTTTGATTTCTCCATCTATCATGACAATGATTCTATCAAAATCTGGTAATAGACGTAAATCATGTGTAGATACAATCATTGTTTCAACTTGTTTAAGTAGTAAATGCATCATTTGTACTGTATGTTCAATATCTAGACCAGTCGTTGGTTCGTCTAACATCCAAATCTTAGCCTTTGTTTTTAGCAATAAGCGAGCTATACTTAATCGTTGAATTTCCCCACCTGATAACGTCTCTCCATCCATCGTTATATATTCTTCCAACGATAAATGAGATAAGTCTAACGAATTTAGTACATGTTGTATCTTATCCTCATTACAATCTGTTAGTAAATTATCCTTTATAGTGCCATCAAATAATTGTTGGGACTGTAACAATGCATTAATATCACTGTATTTAGATTCATCTTCTATTCGAAAGATATCAGACTGGTTATAAATAACGCTCCCTTCTTGAACTTGATATAATCCTAACATGACTTGTAGCAGTGTACTCTTGCCGCTTCCAGATGGACCTATAATGGCTATTCTCTCACCTTGATACACATTGAATGATATTCGATTTAATACAGGTGTTTCTTGATTTTCATACTTAAATGTGACATTGTTCAATTCAAATAAAGGTGCTGATTCGTCATTTACATGACTATTTTTCACTTTTTTTATATCGTCGTATTGAATCACTTCATTAATATCATATAATGATTGGTCTGTATCTGCTTTATAATATGCAACATTACTCATAGGAACAGCTTGTTCAAATAAAGTAAGTACCATTAGTACGATACTTGTTAAATAAACCACATCTAATGTTTGTGATTGTATTTGTATCGCACCTAAGTATAACGTGCTAAATATCGACACCATTGCAATAATATTGAGAATGTAATCATATATAGTTAAAAATCGTTGTTCCTTTTTTTGTAAATGATCAAATGTTTGCAATTGTTCTAATACATCATTTTTAAATGACGTTTCTTTATTAAATCGTTGTAATTCTTGATAACCTTGGCGATAATCGTAAAATCGAGTTAAAAATTGGCTTTGTTGAATTTTAACAATTTGTTTTAATTTTAGTGCTCTTTTACTACTTAATAAAGGAACGACCCATAATGTCATTATCATACTCACAGCAATTAACGCTGCATGCGCAGGTGATAGAAAGATGTAAACACACATTGCTATTATTGCTGTCATTCCTATTACTATCGGTGGATAATACACTCGTAAATAAATATTTTGTAATGCTTCTACTCTACTTACCATTCGTGAAATTAAATCACTCGAGTTAAACTTACGATATACGTCTGGTATTACTTTAACTAGACCTTGAAAAAATTGTACTCTTACGTTTCTCAACATAGTGAATGTCGTTCGATGAGAATATAGTCTTTCATAATATCTAGCAATGGCACGTAAAAAACCAAATAATTTAACAGAAACGACTAATACCATCAACGCATATAATGGAGCGCCTAATGCACTTTGTGTCACCATATAACCACTTAAAAAGAACATCGCTAAGGCGACTAAACTTCCTATGATACCTATTATAATTGCAATCACTAAATCTTTATCTATTGTAAATCGTATTTGTGATTTCATGATTCGTCACCATTTTCTTCTTTATTCACTGAAATCAATTGATCATCTTTAATAATGCAACCATCTTGCATATATAATCGTCGCGTTGCCTTTCTAATTGTTGCATCTCGATGGGCTATAATTAATTGAGTTGTGTCTTTGAAATAATCATCAAGCACACTTTGGATGACTTGTTCTGTTTCAATATCTAATCCAGTGGCCGGCTCATCAAGTACAACTAAATCTGGTTGCATCACAAGCAAGCGACATAATTCTATCCTTCTCATCTGTCCACCAGATAATGTTTCTCCACCATCACCTATCAATGTATGGATACCATTTCGTAATGACATTACTTTTTCTTTTAACTGTACTTTTTCTAATACATCAACGATTACTTCATCATCAATATCATTAAACATCGAAATATTATCTTTAATTGATGCAGTAAAAATATATGGTTTTTGACTTAATATCCCCATACGCATATGTTGATGTTTAAATGTTATTTCTCCATTCGTAGGTACCAATGTACGTGTGATAATTTTAGATAATGTCGTTTTACCAGCACCACTTGGCCCCACTAGAGCGATATGTTCACGTTCGTAAATATCTAAATTAGTAGGTTTCATAGCAAATCCATGTCCCATTTCATTATTATATTTAAATGAAACGTTATCTATCCGAATAAACGGTATTTGATCTTGTTGATAGCTATAATCATATTGCTTATTCTTTGATGGCTGATCTAGAAATTCAAATACCACATCACTTGCCCCTTCACTTTGTTTACCAGTATGGAATGCTTGGCCCAAGTCTTTAATCGCATTGTAAAATTCTGGTGCTAAAATAATGGTAATAGCCGCGGTTTTAAAATCTATTGTATGAAATACAACAAGGCTTAATGCTGCTTCTAACGCAACAAGACCTACACCTAACAAACTAATAAACTCTAGCATTAGTCCCGATAAAAATGCACTTCTTAATATTTTCATCGTCAAATCTCTAAAATGAGTGCTATCTTCATAGATTTGTTTTTCCGTATGCTTTGTACGATTAAATAACTTCAACGTAATTAAACCTTGTGTCAGATTAAGGAATCGTTGTCCAAACTGATTTAAATAAGTCATTTGATTTTTAGATTCATCACGTGTTTTCAAACCAAAAATGATATAAAACAATGGAATAAATGGCGCTGTTACCAACATAATTAACGCTGTATTCAGATGAACCCAAAACATAGCAATGATAATTGCCATAGGAATCATGATGGATTTAAATACTTGCGGTAAATAGCTTTGATAAAACGGAGAAATTCCATCGATTGTTTCTGTTATTAATGTCATCTGCTCACCCACAGGACGTTCTGATTCTATATGAACCATACGTTGACGCAAGTCATGTTTAACATGACTTGAGAGATGATCACCTAATAATTGATTGCTAAAATTTAAAGTCGCACGTAACATAAGTACGATTATAATCATAGTAAGAATAAAACCAATCGATTGCTTAGTTTTAAATAACATACTATTTAAGAATTCTGCTATTGCTACATTTTGTACGACCACAGTTACAGCTAATGTAGCACATACTAAAAGCATTAAAACTGGATATCTTTTATATTTATATACTAGTTGCATTAATTTTTTCACAATTTAATCACCTAAATTTCGTTATAGACTCAATAATAAAGTCTAGTAGTTATATGCACAACGATAGTGCATTTGACAATATTATGACGTTTGATTTTCTCATACTTTGGTCTAGTGTTATTACTAACAGTAGCATGGGTTGAAATGAGTGTGCTATGATAATATGGTGAATTTATAGTAATCAAAAAACATTTATAAATGAAAGTAGGTACAATATGTTATTACTTGAATTGATCAAGGGTCTTATTTTAGGTATTGTGGAAGGCCTTACCGAATTTGCACCTGTTTCTTCTACAGGTCATATGATTCTTGTCGACGATATGTGGTTGAAATCCACAAAGTTCTTAGGTGAACAATCTGCATTTACTTTTAAAGTCGTGATTCAGTTAGGTTCAGTTTTCGCAGCAGCATGGGTGTTTAGAGAACGTTTCTTTGAATTATTACATATCGGTAAACATAAACCTGAACAACATGCTACAGCAGGACGCCGTTCTAAACCTCAACGTCTAAACTTATTACATGTATTAGTTGGTATGATTCCTGCAGGTATTTTAGGTTTCTTATTTGACGATGTAATAGAAAAATATTTATTCAGTGTTCCAACAGTTATGATTGGCCTTTTCCTAGGTGCTATTTATATGATTATCGCTGATAAATATTCTGAAAAAGTTACCAATCCTCAAACAGTGGATCAAATTAACTATTTCCAAGCATTTGTAATCGGTATTTCGCAAGCCATTGCAATGTGGCCTGGTTTTAGTCGTTCTGGATCAACGATTTCAACAGGTGTCTTAATGAAAATGAATCACAAAGCAGCATCTGATTTTACATTTATTATGTCTGTTCCAATTATGCTTGCAGCAAGTGGTTTATCATTATTAAAACATTATGAATATATTCACTTAGCACACATACCATTCTATTTATTAGGATTCTTAGCAGCATTTATTGTAGGACTAATTGCTATCAAGACTTTCTTACACTTAATTAATAAAGTAAAATTAGTACCATTTGCCATTTATCGAATCATTTTAGTAGTTATTATTGCAATTCTTTACTTCGGTTTCGGAATCGGTAAAGGTATTTAAAATTAAACATTTAGCCATTAAGTGACACAACATCACTTGATGGCTTTTTTTATACCATGGTTAATAATGAAAAATATCATTTCATTAAACTACCAAAATAGTCTTCTTTATTGTTAGCATCTCTAGTTTATTATCATGTATCATAGGGTATGGATAAAAATAGTAAATTTAATGGAGGCAACGAGTATGGACAAAAAGAAACTCATCAAAACAGCAATTAATGTTTTACCAATTATTATCGTTCCTTTAGTCGTAGAACGTAAAAAGATAAAAGAACATACCGATGTTAAAAAAGCGACTGATGCAACTTCAAGAGCTGCATCTAAAACAACATCTGCTATTTCTAATAAGTCATCAGACGTAAAAGCCTATGTTGGAGACAAAAAACAAGAATTCGATAATAAACGCGAATTGAAAAAATTCGCAAAAGAAAACGATCCTGCTTACATTGAGAAAAAGGGTGAAAAATTAGCTAAGCAAAACCATAAAGAAGCTGAAAAAATGGATAAAAAGCTTCAAAAAAATATCGAAAAACGTCATAAAGAAGAAGACAAACTACGTGAAGAAAACCAAAAACAGCGTATTAAAGATATGAAAAAAACTCAGAAATACGAAGAAAAAGTTGGCTTAACACCTGGTAAACTCGATGAAAAAACTGAGAAAAAAGGTGAAAAGCTAGAAAAAGAAAATCGTAAAGAAGCAAAAAAAATGGACAAAAAGCTTCAAAAAAATATTGAGAAACGTCATAAAGAAGAAGACAAACTACGTGATGAAGCCGAAAAAGCTAGAAAAAAAGAATTCAAAAAATATAAAGATTACACAGCTAAAAGTGTTGTTAAACAAAACAAAGAAGCCGACCAAGAGGCTTAATCATTAATGACACAAATTATTATTGACGGAGATGCTTGTCCTGTTGTTAGTTCAGTTATTGAATTAACACAAGAGACAGGCATTTTTGTTACAATTATACGTAGTTTTAGTCACTTCTCAACACAAATCGACCCTGAACATGTTCGAACTGTTTATGTCGATGATGGGCCAGAATCTGTAGATTATAAAGTTGTCCAACTTGCCTCTTCTGAAGATATTGTAATTACTCAAGATTACGGTTTAGCAAGTTTATTACTAAATAAAGTTAAATTTGTTATGCATCACAAAGGATTCTTGTTTAATGATAATAATATTCAACAGTTGTTAGATCAACGTTATATCAATGCTCAAATCCGAAAGCAAGGCGGAAGACATAAAGGCCCTCCTCCTTTTACAAGGCAAGACAGACAACATTTCGAACATCAATTTAAATTACTTATACAACAATAATAATAGTGGAGGATTATGATGAAGAAAATTGCAGTTTATTGTGGTGCAAGTAAAGGTAACAATGATATATACGTTAAAGAAGCCTATGAATTAGGAAAATATATGGCTGAAAAAGGTTATGAATTGGTCTTTGGTGCTGGCTCTGTAGGCATTATGGGCGCAATTCAGGATGGTGTATTAGACCATGGTGGTAAAGCTATTGGTGTTATGCCAAAAATGCTTGATGAAAAAGAAATAACGAGTCAAAAAGTCAGTGAACTCATTCTTGTAGATTCGATGCACGAACGTAAAAATAAAATGACAGAACTTGCAGATGCATTTGTTATGGCGCCAGGTGGTGCCGGTTCATTAGAAGAATTCTTTGAAATGTATAGTTGGGCACAAATCGGTATTCATCAAAAGCCAATCGGTGTATATAACATTAATGGTTTCTTCGAACCGTTACAATCCCTTATCAATCATATGATTGCTGAAGGGTTTATTGATGAAAAATATCGCGAATTAGCACCACTATTTGATACTAAAGAATCGTTACTTGAAGGTTTACTTAACTATCAACCTTTAGACGTTCGTACATATGATTAATCTTTTAACTATAAAAAAGCCAGAAAATGTAATAATTAAATTACATTTTCTGGCTTTTTTTTATTTCTAATTAATTATATTGATAATTCATCGATGGTTACATTCGGATCATGATTTGCATAAATACCTAAACAGTGTCTATCTTTTTCAATATTTTGTACCCATTGTAGTGAACGCTTTTCTTGTTTTTTACTACTTAAAATGCCAGGCAATCTAAGTTCTCTCCAATTTCCTGGGTAATATCCTACATCTGAAGCTAATAAAATATAATCATCATTTCGCAATGATTTAATTATGAAACTCGTTAACCCTACTGAATGGCCAGGTGTATGAACTAAAGTAATGGTGCCGTCACCAAATAAATCAAACGATTTTTTTGAGGGCCAATATGTGTATCTTTGAAATAGAATGGTTGTAAAGATGTCCCTTGCCATAAAGCTGTATTATATCTAATAGAATGCTTTTGATTTGCCTTTTGATACTCTTCATTACTTGTAATCATAGTCTTTGCTTCTTTTAATAATTGAAGACCTCCAGCATGGTCGCCATCTAAATGGCTTAAGATGACATAATCAATATCTGACACATTAAATCCTAATTCTTTAATTTGGTCATCTATCAGTTCCCCGACTTTCACATTCGGTATTGCCACTTTGTTCTTTCTAACTAAACCAGGTAATGGCGTTACTTTACCTTCAGCTTCTTTACCCATGCCCGTATCAATCAGAACCAGTCCTTTAGGGTGTTCTATTAAATAACAACTTACTGGAACTTCTACTCGATAGTTACTAGATCTAAATAACCCTGTAAATGCAATAGGATTTCTAGAATCACCTTGGCCTGTTAATGTTTCATCAACCAACACTGAACCAGTTCTGATGAAATGTACTTTAATTTGATTGATATTATTGTTCTGTACGATCATTATCATTCCAATCTACAAGTTTATGTTTAAAATATTCATCTTCTAATAATTCCACAAGAGGCAATTCATTTAATTTTTCGTTAAATGCTTGAATAGCGTAATTAAGTTGTTGTTTCACTTTCATCTCACTATCTTTTATATGCTGATCATTAAAAAATATCCTTCTTGATAAATGAGAAATTTCATATTCAATGACATCTCCATTACTTATAGCCTCTATGACATCTTTTAAAGTAATATCTTCAATTGATCGATTAAGTTGAAATCCACCATCTTTACTAGCATTTGATGTGATTAAATCTGCAACAACTAATTTTCTCAAAATCTTCTTCAATGAAGAATCTGATACTTCCAATTTTTCACTTAATGTTTGACTCTTAACGGCGCCTTGACCTTCTTGAGTTGCCAAAATAAGTAACACATAAATACCTTGTTCAAAATGTTTACTTATTTTCATGTTGATTCCTCCTATTTCATAAGTTGTTTTAACAATGCTAGCGCTACATCAGTCACATGTACAGGTTTCATATTTTTAGATACTTTACCTAAAACTTTAAATAACGGTATTAATTTACCAAGTGTATCCTGTCTTTCGTCTCCATAAATAATTGTAGGACTTACGACACTAACCTTTTTATTGGTTGCTTTTAATTTTGAGATAATATCTTTTTTAATATTAATGAAATCTTTAGGACCTAATGATGCTCCTAAAAAACCAATATGCTCAGCGTGTAGATCATCGGCAAGTTTTATTGTTACTTCTGCTGGTACTAAGTTCAACGCTTTTAATTTTTGTTCATCTTTTTCTGGTCCACCAATCAAATCAACTACATAGTCAACTTGATTAGGTAACTGTGATTTAATTTGTTCAACATGTTGTATATCACCTTTAATATTATGCACATTTTTATGAGAAATAACATTATTTCCACTTCTTGATACAACATATATTTCTATGTCTTGATCTCTTTTTAACCATTGTCTTGTGAGTTCTCTACCAACTAATCCATTACCACCTAAAATAATTGCTTTCATCACTTTATCCTTCTTTCTTTTTTCGTAGAATTTTAATATCTATGGATATTTTATATCTATAGAAGAATAATTGCAATACCTTTGCTTAAGTTAATGCAAAATTTCACATTTTTCCAACTGAAAAACGCCAAGAAGTAGAATGGCAGTCATATATTTAACCATTCTACTTCTTGACGTTTTGTTTTATATTTTATAAATCAATCTCATATCTCACATGTCTTTTCAAAGGATGATATTTACTTAGATTTGGGAATTCAAAATGGTCTAAGAATGTCATCCCTATTTTTTCCATTACTTTTCTTGATGGTAAATTAGTTTCAGCAGTAAAACTATAAACTTTAGATATACCTTTTTCTTTAGCAAATCGGAGCACCGCTTCGGCACCTTCTGTCGCAATACCATTTCCCCAAACTTCAGGAATCAGGCGCCAACCTATTTCATATAGTGGTAGTTCTTTAAATGGATACTCGCTATCCTCTGGAATGTAATTTAATCCTATAAATCCAAGCCACTCATTTGTTTCTTTAAGTTCCACTGAAAATAAACCTATACCGTAATCTTTAATAATTTGATCCATTTTCTTCAAATCAAGTTCTGAACGACGATAACTTAGTAAACTTGGAAAATATCTTCGTACCTGTGGATTGGCATTCATCTTTTGAAAAGGTAGTAAATCACTTTCTTCCCAATCTCGTAGCTTTAAACGCTCCGTCTCAATATAAACAACCATTTTTTAACACTCCATTACTCCATAAATACATCTTCACATTTATTTTAATATAAAATTAACGCGCTATGAAACGTTTATGATTCATATCGCGCTATTATATTAGATAGTTTATTTTAAATATTAACTTTTAGTGATATAACTAATTAATTCAATATTCACAGGGATTTCTTTTAAATGATCGCGTTGATTTTTAGGTGCAGTAAATGTTGCATCAATAAAATCATTTTGATGATTTAAACGATAAGTTGCTACAAATGTATCTGTATCAGATTCAAAGTTTGGTAAGTGTGCAATCACGCGTTTAATTTCACCTGTAGAATCAATTAACTGTCTACCTGTAATATTTTCTAGTTCTCTACCTAATTCAGGTAATGTTAATGCTTTACCTTCTAAAATACTAAAATCTTGTTCATGCATGGCGCTTCTCTCCTCTTTACATCATTGTTCTAAATGACAAATGTTATATTTATGACATTGGTTTGTTCTATAGTATATACATTTATCAACTAAAATACCCTAAATTTTTATCAATCAAACCTGATTATATTGCCAATGATATGATAGTAATCCCATCATATCATATTCTATTGTGTTGAAGAGGATTGCTTTTGGTTAGATTGATTTGTACTAGCCTTATTATTGCTATTCTGTTGAGATGTTTGATTTGGGTTATTCTTAGACTGAGTTGTCGTGGAAGACTGGTTTTGAGTTTGTTTACTTGCATCTTTTTCTTCAGTTGATTGTTGATCGTTCTGTTGTAAACTTGATTTAGATGATGACTTGTCTTCATTACTTTGCTTTTCACTATCTTTGTCATTTGAATCAGTACTACTTGCTTCACTTGAGGCAGTGCTATCTACCTCTTTTTGTAATTTATCTTGTTGGTCTTTTAAATCATCTTTTTGTTTAGTTAACTTTTTCTTTTGTGCTTTCAATGATTTATTTTCTTTTTCTAGTTTGTCTACACTCTTTTCTAAAGAAGCTTTTTCCTCACTTTTACCACATGCAGACAACATCAATGTTGCAGATAAAAACAATATAATCCACTTTTTCATGTTAAACTCCTTTAAAAACAGTTATAAATATAATTCATTTTATCATGAAATAATAAATTATTCATTTTTCTACATTAAATCTTTTCGCATCCTAATATGCGTATCATCATAACCTAACTGACGATTCAAATTAAGCATTGCTTCATTTTTGATATGAATTGTACTCTGAATCGATACTGCCCCTATGTCTTTAGCCCATTGTTCTATCGCCATTTTGAGTTGTTTGGCGAGTCCTTGACGACGATAATCTGGATATACATATAATAATTCAATGATTACAGTTTTAGTTTGTAACTCATAATGTCCCCAGATAAAACCTTTTATCTCCTGATTATGCTCTAGAAGTAATATAGTATCATTTGTGTGACGCAATCTTGCATTAATCATTTCATATCTTAATGCGATAGATGTCTGAGTTGCTTTGTAATTGACTTCTTGATTTTCCAATAAATGTTCATGTATGGTTGCTACCTCATTAATCGTTGTTTGATGATTTAATGTTAACTTTCTCATATTTAACTCCTACACTTGATATGATAATTAACCAATTTCTATGGTATGATTAAGCGTAATATAATATTGACATACCCTTGCATCTCTGTGAATTAACACCTATATTGGTAATAACTGACTAACAATGACACACAATTTCCTTAGTGTATAGCTAAACTATGGTTAAAATGTGTACACTATTTATATTCGATGTCTAAAAACAAGGTAGTACATTTCTCACATCAATGAGAGATATATCTCACTTTTCATACTACTTAAACTATTTTAAAGGAGCGCTTAAGCACTCATGAAGTCTACTGCCCAATTAGCTAAAGAAAATAATGTAAAATCACTACGTTTAAATAATACAGATAGAGAAATATTTGAAAATTATATGACCTATATTCGCTCTGATTTAAGTGTGAATCCACATGATTCAGAAGTTATGTTGAATCGAATATTAAAGCATTTAATTAGTGCTGAAGATAAAGGTATGTTGGCAATGGAATTCTTTAACCACAATCCTAAAATGCACGCTAAAAAACAATTAAAAGAGCTGCCAAACGAAACAGTAAAAAATATATTTAAATATATCTATCAACATTTTGTATTATTAATAGGCATCTTTTGTTTTTTAAAAGGATTTATCGGATTCTTTATTGGTGGAGATAGTAACTATCTTTACCTATACACATTTCCAATCACTGTCATTATTGGCTTATTTATTATCTTCTTGTTTATTTGGATGATATTTAAAACGATTCAATTGCAGTGTTTTAACAATTCAAATTGGGTCTGGCTCTTAACCTATGCAGTGATTGCACTGTTAATCGTTGCGTTGTTTTACGTCTTTTTCATACCGCAATCTTTTCTAGCATTCGGACCATATATTAATGTAAGTAATTGGTCATTTATTATAATTTCTATCATTATTACTCCGATTTCATTTTATATTGATCATCATTATTTCAATAAAGATGCAAATACAATCATGTAAAAATTCAAATCATCTCGCATTGTATGCTACTCAAAATGTTTATACAACCTTATAACAGCTTGATTTATCAAGCGCATAAGTAAAGCCCTAAATGAAGTTCAACATTCATTTAGGGCTTTTTCAATTTCCTATTCGTATCTAATTAAATAAAAAGATGTCCAGCATAAACCAAATAACCATAATAATCATAATGATAGCTTGTGCAATCGTGCTTGCTAAAAATGCGACTATAGAAGCACACCCCACTTTAATAGCTCGTTTAAAATCATAACCTTGTATTAATTCGATAACAAGCACAAGTATGAAAGGTATTACGACAATTCCAAATGGAGGTAATACAAAACAACCTATAATCACACCAATAATAGCACCATACTCTCCGAATTTAGAACCACCATATTTCCCTACGAAATATTTATTCATTAGAAAATCAGCTAAAAAGATTAATATGGTTAAAACAATCATTGATAAATAGAATATCCAAGATAATTTCCCATTGTGAAATCCAAATTGATAGATTAAAAATCCTACCCACATCACTAAAACGGAAGGAATTACAGGCTTAACTAATCCTACAAATGCTAATATGAACATTATTATAATTAAACACCATAATATCACTGTCATTTTAAACTACTCCACATCTAATTTTGTAATTTTTTGATCTTTGGTTAAGAAAATTAATATAATTCCTAAAAACAATGAGCCAGCTGAAACATAGAATACATTTTCCAAACCAACCCATCCACTCATCATTCCACCTAATAAATTACCACATAGTTGACCAATTACCATTGCATTGGCAAATAATGTTGATGCATAACCCGGGAAATCAGGTAATATATCTTGGAAATAACTAATACCTATCCCTAATAATATTGCTAAGAAAAAGGCTAAAAATAATTGACCGAGTAACATCATATAGAAATTTTTAAATAAGCTAATACTAAAGTAAAATGCCCCGCCAAATATACCACCGTAGATAAGTAAAGTTCGTGTTGGTAATTTCCTAGATAAGATACCTAAAATCACCATGAATGGTACTTCTAATCCAGCACATAAACTTGCTAAATAGCCTACATGACCTTCCTTTTCATGAAGATAATCTGTAACAAATAATGGCATATTCATTGTGTACATCCATTGTCCAATATGTAATAAGATAAACGCTAAAAATGGAATAAGTAACGTCTTATCCTTAAACATATTAGGCGCTACCTTTTCAACATGTTGTTGTTGTGAAATGGGTTGCTTCACATTTAAATTTTGATAGAAGAAGACTTGTAATATCAGAGTAAATAAAATAATTGAAACCGTTCCACCAAATAATCCCGAATAACCATTCAGTTCAATCAATTGCGAACCGATAAATGGCCCAAATAAAAAACCTAGCGAGAACATTGATCTTAAAACTGTATTGGCAAATTTGGCATTTTCACGAGAGCTTGAAACATTAATCGATTCTCTAGCGGATGCATAAAGTTGAGGCATTGCAGGCGCAAACAATCCTTGAAAAAGGGCGTAAAGGATAATAAATAATAAAATGTCTTTCACAAAAAAATAAATAGAAAAACTAATCGCACCCATAAACAGCGCCGTTATAATTAAAAATTTTCTATTAATATTATGTGTATCAGAAAACCTAGCAATAATTGAATTAACTGTGAATTGACTGATAGCTGCTAAAGCTAATAATAGGCCATATTGTTTCGTCGTCATGCCTAAATCTTTCGTTGCAAATAAAACAAGGTAGGGTACCGTTACTGCAATACCCATACCTAATAGCAACATATTCACAACAAATAACTTGTAATTTTTGATATATAACAATTCTTTAAACATAAGAATAACCTCTATTCATTAAGCGAATCTGTTTACTGTATCTAACGAATAAAATTCAACATTAAATTAACAAATGAGTCTACTTGAGGTAGTTGTAACATACTTTGATCATAGCTCATATAAGTTGAACGAATAAGTGGATCATTATCTATAGTCACTTTTTCAAATTCAAACATATTCTTATCTATGTTTTTCATCATAATTTCAGGTAAAATCGTTACCCCTACACCACTAATTAACATTTCTTTACATGTAGCAACTTGGTCAACAGTTATCGTCGCATGATAATCTTGTTCTAAATTATCGTTATACCATTGCTTAATTTGATTAATATAAATGGGATCAGCTTGGAATTCAATAAATGGTAGTTTTGTAACTTCATCACGTCTATCTTTAGGATAGATAAAATAGTGATCGTCATTAAACAAATGCGTGTTAGATAAATTCATGACCTTATTTCCTCTAGTAATCATGACATGATAATCTCTATGATTTGCCTTAATCTGTTCTGTTGAACCTACTTGTACTTGAATTTCAACATTAGGAAATTGAGTATTATATAAACTTAATACTTCAGGTAGTAGTGTTTGGCCTATCAAAGAAGAACAACCAATAGAGATTGTTCCATTGACCTCCCCTATATGTGCCTGCATTTTATCAAAAAACAAACGCTCTCTTTTCAACATATCACGTGCATGTTCGATAATCATTGCACCTTCAGTTGTTGTGATAAGTTGCTTTTTCGTTCTTATAAAAACATCTACTCCAAAAGCACTTTCAATAGCTTTTAACCGTTGTGTGACAGCTGGTTGCGAAATATATAATATTTCTGCTGCCTTTCTTAATGTTTTCGTTTCGTCTAATGTAATTAATAAACGATAATCATCTATTTTCATAGTGTCCCCCTAGAATGTAACGTTTCTTTTAAATGCTTCTATATATTGTCATTTCTATTTTTTATACAAGTGTCATATGCATTATTTTTTATCAGACGATTTTACTCGATGCACTTTTTTACTTTTAAATGGATGATTGTGTTTATTTTTCTTATATTTTTGATTGATTTTATGATAACATTTCATCACTTTGCTCTGTATATCATCAAAATTTTCTACAATTTCAATCATTAACTGATGCGCAATAATATATGCCTCGTGATATTGCTTTTGGCTAATTTGCCCATTTTGTAATGCGAATAACAAATCATCTTCATCAACTAATTCATACGATCCGTCGGGCAATACTAAAACGTCTAAACATAAATCTAAAGTACGTGCATTCCCTTTTTGAGTGATATTTTTAATATTAATATCAAAATAATATTCTAGTGGATTCCCCTTATCATCAAACATAACGGTCAAACTATATCTCTTTTTTTCAGGTAATATTTGTAACCATTTATAATTATCATCTGCGACTATAATATTTTGACCAACTACCGTCACCTCTAAAGGTTCACGTACTTTCTTCATCGTGACCAAGCCTATAATACCTTTAAATCTATTATTATTAACTTTAACCTCTGTATATTCTCTTTCAATCAGGCGACGCCAGTGACGTTTGTCTATATATTTTACTTTCACAGTCACCAACTCCTTGTTCTCATTATATAAAAATGGTTCTGTAATGTCATCATATGCCGAACCTAGTTATATATTGTCGTAAAATGGATTTATCTATATTCTACTACATATCAAGACATTTTACTTTAAAACGACTAAATTACTATGAATTTATTTAATTTAAATTCTAATCATTTTAAAACATTAATAGACACTACAATATATATTAAAACTCAGTTAAACATTAACATAAAAAAGCATACCTACGAGGTAAGTTGCTCTCATAGGTATGCCAAAAATCAGCTATTTATCTTTTAGGGCATATTTATCTATAACTGTTTGATGTTCTGGATATAATGCTAATAATTCATGTGCTTTAAATAATTCAAAATGCTTATATTCAAACGCAGGTTGACACATACAACCTACTAAACAGAACCCTTCATTATGTTCAAAAGAAGATGCAAAAATAGTATCTTTAGGTACAACATACTGCAAAACTTCTCCCGCTTCAATATTAGTACCTAATTGTACCGCTTCGTATTTACCATCAGGCATAATCATATGAATAGTTAAAGATTGGCCAGCATGATAGTACCACACTTCGTCAGCATCAATTCGATGAAAATGTGAAATATCATTTGGTGTTAATAGAAAATATATACTACTGAATGCAGCTCTTATTGAATTCGAAGAGCCTTGACGTATACTTTCCTTAAAATACCCACCTTCTGGATGAGGTGTCATTTGTAGTTGATCAATCCAATATTGTGCGTTAGTCATTATTTTAAATCCACATTATGGAATACATTTTGAACATCTTCAAGATCTTCTAATGCATCTACTAATTTTTCAAAAGTCTCTTGATCTTCAGGTGATAACTCAATATCTGTTTGAGGTAACATTTCAAACTCTGCTACTTTGAAGTCTTCAACGCCTGCTTGTCTTAGTGCATCTTGAACTTGTGCAAATTGATCTGGCTCTGCATAAACAATTGTTAAACCTTCAGCATCAATCACATCTCTAACATCTACATCTTGTTCCATCAACTCTTCTAATACATCATCAGCAGACTTACCTTCAATACCAAACGTAGCCGTATGATCAAACATGTAAGCAACTGAACCTGAAACGCCCATGTTACCACCATTTTTACCGAAAGCCGCACGAACATCAGACGCTGTTCTATTCACATTATTTGTAAGTGCATCAACGATTAACATTGAACCACTAGGACCAAAACCTTCATATCTTAAGTGGTCATAGTTTTCTTCTCCAGCACCTTTAGCTTTATCGATTGCTTTATCAATAATATGGTTTGGTACGGAATATGTTTTTGCACGTTCTAATACTAATCGTAAGGCTTGGTTAGATTCAGGATTCGGTTCACCTGATTTTGCTGCTACGTATATTTCTTTACCAAATTTAGCATAAATTCTACTTGTATTTTTATCTTTTTGAGCCTTTTTCTCTTTAATATTATTCCACTTACGTCCCATTATGGTCATCTCGCTTTCATTCTCTATAATTAACATTCTATATTATACATGATTTTGCATCGATTATATACCACTAGTAACCTATCTCTTTGATAACGTTTGAACTCACTATAGTATACAGTTAGATGATATATCATTAAACATAAAAAAATTAGCTCCTAAAATTAGGAACTAACTTATATGTAGATATTTAAATATTTAAATATTCTTCAACATCATTGAATAAAGCATTAAATTCTTTCATGTTGTCTTGATTCATATATAGATAAATTTTTCTTTCGTCTTCTTTAGATCTTACTTTACTTAATTTATCTTTTTCAATCAGTCTACGAATAGAAACTAATAATTTAGTTCTGCTCAATTCTAATTCTGAAATAGCAATTTTTAAAAATGTTTGCATTAACATTTGTTCTTCTTGACAATTCTTTTCTGCCAAGTCTAAAACAGCTAAATCATTTAATGTTAACTTATATTTTTGATCTATATATTCAGATAATGCTTTATATTGTTTGTAAAATTCTAATAACTTATCTAACTTCTCTTTATTCAAAAGACTTGCACCCCCAAATATAAACAGACAACGTATAATAACATTATCCTAAATATCTGAAAATTTGTCTTTCCTGTTTGTTTTTAATCTATTGTCAAAATTACCGATAAATTTAAATTGAGTTGTGCCACGCTCTTTTGATTTTAGATTCATTTTTAAATATAGTAATCATATAAAAGGAATTATAACTGAGATTAATGTCTAGCGATTTTTCTGTAAAATCATGTTCAATCACTTCTACCATAGGTTTAAAGTAATAATCTATAGTATCTAGAAATTCACTTGTCCAGTCATATTTATTTCTTAAATCTTTGGCTATTAAATGATTTAGGTTTCCACTATAACTATTTATTTTTCCTATAAAAATAAAGTAGCTCTTATTGGGAGGCGTTTGATCAAAACTTACATACACATGACTATCTTCATAGTTCTCATTTGTAGCTTCGTTTTCAATAATTCTCCAATCAAATAAACATAATACGTACCTGTCTTCCAGTTCTACTTTTTTGTAGTAACTTGCATCAACATATTCTTGATTAAATAACCAAGTTAACTCATTAAATATTAAGCCGAATGTTGTTTTAAAACCGTTCTTATCAAATAAGTGTAATGTATTAAAAAGCTGTGTATGATCATATAAATTAAAACCTAATCCGGCAAACGTTTCTCTTAAAGCGGATATCGTTTCAATGATAAGGGGTGCACTATTGCTCAAATCATTATCTTTATCATTGATGAGTTGATGGTTTTCTACATTTAGTAAAATCATCTTCTCTTTTACAAAGTCAATTTCATTCAATATTGCTTTTAAATTCTTTAATTGAATCTCATTTTTTAATAATAAATGCTCATTTTCATCTATTAAATAGGATGTTTTTAATTTGGCATTATCTATAAATAAATATTCGAATTTCAATCGCTTAATTTGTGATTCTATAGATTTTAATAGTACAGGATCATCTAACAAACATGTTATATCTAAACCGATAACATGATTAATATGCAAATCTTGAAACTTAATAATATCTCTATAAACTTCACGTATTTCCTTTTCATCTAAACTGAATACCGAAATCACTTCATATTGATGAGGAATTGACTTCATAGCATTTTTCAATTTTAACACTGCATCATTAAAGCAAATTCCTAAATGATCAATAACTCTATAATTATCAATATTAAAAGCAACCCTTAAACCTCTTTCTATAATAACCTCTGCAATTTTTCGTTTGTCGTCATGAGTCATGACATCACAAATTTCTGTGAGTGTTGGCACAATATAGAAAATAACATCAGTACGAGAAAAGTCATATTTTTCAAACTTATCATATAAAAATAGATATCGAATTTCTTCTATTGTCTGGATTTGAATAATGCTATGAAACGGCTTAACTTTATTAGCCGTTCCAACATCTAGTTGAATATCTTCGTATTTTTCAATATTATGTTGTTCTACTAAATTTTCAACATAAGTTTTGAAAGCTTCAATATCTTCATCAGCTTCAATATTTACTTTAAACATCACATTCTTATCATATTTAGACAATTTACGATAATCATTGGGCGTCACACCCAAATAGCCTTTAAACATTTTAGAAAATGTAGACATATTACTAAAACCTAATGCGTCACTAATATGACTAATTGTGTCATTAGTTGTTAGAAGCATTTCTATTGATTTATTAATTTTTAAAGTATCTACATATCTCTTAAAGCCCATACCTATTAATTGATGGAATTGGGAAGAAATATTTGATTTTGATATAAAAAGATCTGTTGATATATCTTTCAACGTCAATCTCGTTTCAATATGATTATCGATATATTCTAATTCCTCTTTTAAATCATTGTAATATGTATAGTTATATTGATTAACTGCAATATCTTTATCTACAACTGCTTCTGTACCAATGATTTGAACAATTTCCCTTGTAAGTTGATCTAGCATTTCTTGATTATCGTGGTTAATTCTTTTAAGTGCTAACTGTAAAATCAAGTCTTTAAGTAGATTAGAAGATTTAATCAGATTGGATGTATATTGGAATTCAAAAAATGAAAAACCTTGCTCAGTAAACCAATCACTTGTTAGATATAGCATGATCATTCTACCTTTTGTGTCTACACTAAATACATCAGCATTGTTGATGATATAGATGTCGTTATTAATCGTCATTTGTTTACGAAATTTTTGAACATGCATATCACTCTCTAATGGCCAAAATAAGATGATACCATCTTGGCACCTAGTTGTTGGATATTCAACATTAGATAGTATACGCAAATACGAATTCGGCATATTTCTCCCTCTCTTTTCTAATAAACCCAATATAGCTTCTAAACATAATCATCATTCTAAATGCATACTTGAAATAATTTAACGCAATTATAACACGTACCAAAAAAATATACTTGTTTATATATCTATAAAAAATTAAGTTATAAAACAACATAAATATTTTGAATAAAAAAAGATGCGGCGTTAACTTCTTAATGCTTTAGTTAAAGACATTAAGAAAATATTTTACATCAAACAGTTAATTTCACGCCAACATCTTTGTATTTTAACAATCGTTATTTTATTTATCTAAATCGATTTGCCAATCGAAGTATATCTTTAATGATGTTTAACAGATTGATAAATAGATTAAAGCCCATTTCTCTTGGAGAAAATTGCCCTCGCTTCATCCTATTAAAATCATAAAGCGTATATAACAAGAATAATAATAAGCTTACGACTGTAATAATAGTATGGAAAATAGGGTTATGGATAAATATTCCAATAATACTTGCAATAATTAATGCTAATAAAGTAACGAATAAATATCTTCCCATACTTGATGCATCGTTGATTAAAAAGAATCCTACAATACCAAAAGCAATAAAAGCACCAATGGCTAGTATAATATTCTTATAAAAAACTTCCGGTCCTAAATTTTGTAAATAGCTAGTAAACATAGCATATGACAAAAGACCCAATATAATGGCATAAATATGTGAAATAACTAAGCCATACTTACGTGCACGTTGAAATACTAAGGTAATTAATACTAAGACCATTAATGCAAGAGATAAAGGTCTTCTCCATTCCATTGGTAAAAATTGACCAAAATAACACCCAATCCCAAAAATAATCCAATAATACATGAAGAATAGCCAAACTTTAGCATAAGCATGTGAACGATGTTTATCTTTTGTTTCATTTGTATGTTGTGCAGCATGTGACATATATTCTGCTCCTTCATTCATGATTTGTTAATCTAATGGTACGATTTTACAATAATATATTAATTAAAAAAAGTAATAATAATGAAAAATGATATACTTAGTAGGTATTTCTATATATACTATACACTTTGTTACAATTTATAAAACTTTTTTATTGAATTTTTCAATCGAAAACCCACTTCATAACTGTCATATCAGCATTTTTACAAATGAAATATTTCTATTCCCAATTGTTAACAATATTACAAGATAATAACAAACCACACAGAGACTCATATTTTTGTTAGTATGGATAGCGTAGTAAAAAACGAGAACGCGATGATACATCGTTAATCATAATTCTATAAAAAATATTAAAGCAAATTTAAGGAGGAGTCACTTTGAAAAAGTTAGCCTTTGCAGTAACTGCCGCTTCTGGCGCAGCCGCAGCACTTTCTCATCACGATGCCGAAGCTTCTACTCAACATAAAGTTCAGTCAGGTGAATCATTATGGACTATCGCTCAGAAATATAATACGTCAGTAGATAGTATTAAACAAAATAATAATCTAGATAATAATATGGTATTCCCTGGACAAGTCATTACAGTAGGTGGAAGTGCTTCTCAAAGCTCAAGTTCAAACACTTCTTCACAATCAGGATCACCTTCAACACATACTGTACAATCAGGTGAGTCATTAAATATTATTGCAAATAAATACGGTGTATCAGTTAACGAGTTAATGTCAGCAAATAATTTAAACGGTTATTTAATCACACCAAACCAAACTTTAAAAATTCCTAACGGCGGTTCTGGTGCAGGCGCAGGCGCTGGTTCTGGTGGTGCAACAGCTACACAAGGTAATACAAGCACACAATCACCATCATTTAACCATCAAAATTTATATACTGAAGGACAATGTACATGGTACGTATTTGACCGTCGTGCTCAAGCTGGTAAACCAATTAGCACATATTGGTCAGATGCTAAATATTGGGCTACTGGTGCTGCGAATGACGGTTACCAAGTAGACCATTCACCTGAAGTAGGTGCAATTATGCAAAGTGTCCCAGGTCCTTATGGTCACGTTGCATACGTTGAACGTGTTAATGGCGACGGAAGTATCTTAATTTCAGAAATGAACTATACTAATGGACCTTACAACACAAACTACAGAACAATTCCAGCTTCTGAAGTGTCAAGTTACGCATTCATCCACTAACAAAGTGAGATACTATAAAATTAATTATACTTTTCATCAATATATATAAACACCAACAAAGCACATCACTTTGTTGGTGTTTTTTTATTATCTTAACTGATGATCTCTATTTAAATGAAACTTTCCCTTTTATTTATCATCGTAATTAATCTAATACTAAGACAACCATTCTGGCATAAGTGCTTTGATTTCCTTAGCGAGACGCTTTCCTTGTTCATATCCAGCATTACCAACCTCAATAATAACACTCGCATCATAAATATTATCACCTATTATGCTTTTGCTAAATTCATCTGGAGTGATAGTATAGACATCACTTGTGTTGGATAAAGTTATTTCATCATCAAACACATTAGGTAATTTCCCTATTTTCTGTGTTAACGGGGCGATAATCAAAATTTGCTTAAAATCTTTAGCTAAACATGCATTTGTTGATGAAACCATTCCCCCATCAATATACTCTTTTCCATTCATCGTCACATGAGGCCATAATCCTGGAACTGCTCCACTTGCTGCTACAGAATCGATCAAATCCATTCCAATTTGTTGATTAATCGTTTCCAATTGTCCAGTCCGAGCATTGATAGCCGTTATCACTAATTGCGACGTCCATTTTGAACCGTTTAATCTTTTAGCTATCGCCTTTTTTCTTTCCTTCATTGAAATAACAGGTTGAACTTGGTCGATCATCTCTCCAAGTAATCGTCCAATATTTTCTTGGTTATTTCCACCCTGAATATAAGCCTGTCTCCACATCTCATAAACTTCTTTTTTTAGCTTAGTCTGCTCATTAGGGTCCTTATTTTCATTCAGATAGTGGTAATATGCTTTCATGTCTTGATTATTTGATAATACTGCGCCAACAAAGGCTCCTGCAGAAGTCCCAAAAATTTTGCCAATTTGACTTATGTTCATGCCATTTTCAATAAGTGCTGCTAATACACCTGACTCCCATGCGATGCCTGTAATTCCGCCACCACCTAAAACAAGTGCGCGTTCATTCTTCATTTCTCTTCCCCCTATTATACTCTCTTAATTTGTAACATTTAATGTATAAAAAAGGTTGAGCGAGTTTCTTACCCGCTCAACCTGACTATTTAAATCGCTATGTTATATATTATTTTAAGAAGAAATGCATGATAAAGTATACAAGTGCTGCTAATACTGCTGAAATAGGTAATGTAATTACCCAAGTAATTAACATACGTTGTGCTGTACTCCATCTAACACCTTTCGCACGGTTAGAAGCACCAACACCTAAAATTGATGAAGATACAACGTGTGTAGTTGAAAGTGGGAAATGTAATGATGATGCTACGAAAATAGTTAACGCAGATGACAAGTCAGCTGCAGCACCATTCGCTGGTCTGATTTTCATAATATTACCACCAACAGTTTTGATGATTTTCCAACCACCGACTGCTGTACCAAGACCCATAGCAGTAGCACATGCAATTTTAACCCATAATGCTGGTTCTACGTTTGAACCATTTTGAATATTAGCAACGATTAAAGCTAAAGTAATGATCCCCATTGATTTTTGCGCATCGTTAGTACCATGTGAGAATGATTGTAACGCTGCAGTGAAGATTTGTAGGAATCTAAAGTTACGATTAGCACGTGTTAAGTTAGCATTTTTAAATACGACTTTAACAATTGAATACATAATAAAACCAACGCAGAAAGCAACAATTGGAGATACGATTAATACGATAATAATTTTAGTGAAACCTTGATAATGTAAAACTCCAAATGATCCTTCTGAAGCAATAGCTGCACCTGCGATTGAACCAATTAAAGCATGTGATGATGAACTTGGAATACCATATAACCAAGTGATTAAGTTCCATGCAATCGCAGCGATAATTGCTGCTAAAACTACAACCAATCCATGTTGTAATTTAAATGGATCTACAATGTCTTTTGTTATCGTACCAGCGACTCCAGTAAATGCTAAAGCACCAATAAAGTTCATAACTGCTGCTAATAAAATGGCTGTTCTTGGAGTTAATGCTCTCGTAGATACGGCTGTAGCTACAGCATTGGCTGTATCATGGAAACCATTGATAAAGTCAAATATTAATGAAAATATAACTATAGCTATCGTGACGATTAAAATATATTCCATAAGTGAGGACTCCCTTTAGCTATTTTTCATGATTATAGTTTCAAAATTATTTGCGACTGTTTGGCATTTATCTGCAATTTCTTCCATGCTTTGATAAATATCTTTTATTTTAATTAATGTGATTGGATCTGTTTCACTGTTGAAGATATGTTTCATAGATTGTCTTAAAATACCGTCACAGTTCGTTTCAAACTCTTTAATATTAATTGAGTGAATACGCATGTGAGATAATTTTTTATCTACTAATAAACCTACAGCTAGTTTCATTTCTGCAACTGCCTTTTGAATATTTTCAACAAATTCAGCCATGTATTCGTCTGTATATTCGATAGAATACATTTCAAACATTGCTGACGTTTCTTCCATAGCATCTAATACATCATCAATTGCATTACATAAAGATAAGATATCTTCACGTTCAATTGGTGTGATAAAAGTCTGATTTAAATCAGTAATCACTTGATGCATTAATTCATCACCATGAGATTCATAAGTTTTGATATTATCAGAATATGCTTTTAAATCTAAGTGTGTATTGAAATCCATTTTACCGAACTCAATTGCTGCACGATCAAGATTAAAAACCATTTCTTCTAACTGAACCATGAACTTATCTTTTTTCTTACTAAACATTCAAAATCCTCCATTTGAGCGATTGTTGCCAATCACATTCATAAATTTTTACTCCATAAAACCTATTATAAGGAACACATTTACAATTTTCAGAAAAAAGGAGATTCACTTTTTCATTTTGTAAATATTATGTAAATCATAGTTATAAGCAATGATGATTGCATTCATATAAATTGCGATTTGTTCCTACTTGAAAATATCACAAAATTTACATAACTACAATTCAATTTACAAATTCTTAACAAATACGCAATTAAAAATTTACATACCCTTTCCTATTATGCACAAAAGGAGTATAATGACCAATCCACTTTATAATTTAACGTTTTAAATGATGTCTTTCAATCAATTTCCCATGTAGTAAGTATAAAACATAAATTTTGCTATCTTACCTGTTCCACTTTATACTAGCATTACTATACTAAAGGAGATAACTATGGAATTTACATTAAAATCGATTCAAGAAGCACATGAAAAATATACAGGTCCTGATTTCCCCAAACTATTTAAAGCATTTAAAGACATGGGAATGGTCAGTAATGAAGTGAATATTCAGCATGGTACATCTGTTTATACAAATACTAACGAACAAACGATTACCGCTGAAGGTGTTAAAGTATCACATCCTATCGCGGATACTTCAAATACAGATGAGGTAAAAGACATTCTTAAACGACATCAAGCAGGGCAGACTGATTTCCCTACATTTTGTGAAGAAATGGCTCAAGCTGGTATCTATAAATGGTATATCGATATCAATGCTGGTACTTGTTCATATATTGATTTAAAACAACAAACTATTGTGAGTGAACAAATCCCGCAATAATCATTCAAATCATATAGTTAAAGGATTTCATTGTACATTTTATAATCACAATGAAATCCTTTTTTATTAATCTTAAATTGAATGTCTAATTGTTCTTTTAGAGTGGTTATACGCTGTTAGAGCAAATACAGCATAGATGGCTGTGTACACTGCCATAACAATAAATATAGGGATTTGATTGGTCGCACCTAATAATGACATAAATGCTAATGAAGCAAAATAAGCATGTAATAAAGCAATGATTAATGGTAATGCAAAGTTAAATAGAACCTTTAATTTCAAACCTTTTGCCATATCTCGATGTGAAAATCCTAATTTACGCAATATAGAATAATTTTCTATTTCATCTTCTGTTTCATCGATTTGCTTAATATATATGATACAGCCTGCAGCAATTAAAAATGTGATCCCTAAAAATGATGTAACAAATAGTAATACACCCGTTAAACTAGAAATTTCACTTGCCGCTTCACTTCTTGTTTCAATATTTTTATCTACATTTTTTACCGCGCTTTGCAATTCCGGCATATCCTTTTTATGCTTAATATCAAATCCATATTGAGACACAATATCTTTAGCTTTAGCATGATTTCTCAAGTATTGGTAATCTTTATCATTTAATACTAAAGTAGGCCCTCCTAAATCAACATCGCTCATAAAATAAACTTGGTTTATTTCTTTATTTAATTTAACCTTGATGGCGTGTTGATGTGTACCTAATTGTGTTGCACCGTGTTTCTTATATTTCATGACATCACTCACTTTACCTTCAGGTACAATAATATCTGTGTAACCCTTCGACACTTCAACATTAGGGATATACTTGTCACTTGTTACAGATACTTCATATGGTTTAGCAATGCCTTTTTCAAATAATTTATCTTTAAACAGCTTACTATAAACAACTTCTTTATAATTATAAAAATGCTCAATATTTTTATTGTTTAATTCATATGCTAATTCATTTGCCTTTTCTTTATCTTTTAATGTCACATCATGTGGCGAATTCAATAGAACTTCATTGGTTAACGTCCCACGACTAATCGCTGCAAAACACAATACTGATACAGTAATAGCAGAAATAATTGTCATAACAGTTAAAGAAAATGCATTTTTCTTTATACGATACATAATTGGTGCAGTAAACATCACATCGTTGACGCTTACTGTATCTTGTCTCACTTTTTTAATTGCTTTAAAAATTAAAGAAACAGTACTTCTAAAAAAGAAATATGCTCCAATCACAGTACATATTAAAATGACAAACGGTTGAAAAATACTATTAAAATGTTGAACAACTGTAGTCGATAAATAGTAACCTGTCAGAATCATAAGAACGCCTAATACACCTAAAATTAATTCACCAATTGTAAAACGATTATGGTTGATTTCTCTCTTAGTCATATTAGAGGCTAATTCTATAATCGAACGTCTCCTTATATAAAAATAGCTTTGACCTATGGTTAAAATATATGCCACAACAATTAATAAAATTGCTTGTAAAATAGCAGACACACTGAAAATGATTGAAACAGTAATGTTAATACCGAGTAATCTTAGAACAATCATTAATAGTATCTTAGATCCAAAAATACCGATGATAATACCTAAAATAGAAGTCGCTATAAAAATAAGTAACTGTTCAATCATAATCATTTGTAAAATATTGAATCTTGAAAGACCGATTGTTTGCAATAAGGCAAATTCACGACCTCTCCGTTTTAAAAATAACAAATTCGCGTACAAAATAAATACGATAATAATGATAAATAGAAAATAACTACCTATTTGAGAGCCTTCTTTAATGATTGGATGATTCTGGTTGCCATGTAAATGATGTGCATATTTTAAAGTAATAAAACTAAAATACAGTACTACACTAATCACTAAAGAAAATAAATATATGGCATAATGCGAAAACTTTTGTTGGAAGTTTTTAAAAATAATTTCTTTAAAGGTCATAATTCACGCCACCAAGTACACTTTGTGTTCTAATAATTTCATTATAAAAGGTTTGTTTATCATCTTCACCTTGGAAAATTTCTGTAAATATTCTTCCATCTTTTAACATAACTACTCGATTTGAATAACTGGCAGCTACTGGATCATGTGTAACCATTATAATTGTAGTATCAAATTTCTCATTCATTTTGCACAGTCGTTTTAATAAGTCTTGTGTACTTTTAGAGTCTAATGCTCCTGTTGGTTCATCAGCAAAGATAATTGACGGGTTAGTAATAAAGGCTCTAGCGGCAGACGTTCTTTGGATTTGTCCTCCTGACAATTCAGATGGATACTTATCACTGATATCACTAATATTTAATGCCTCCACGATTCGATCATATCGCTGTTTCATTTCTTGTTTATCTATTTTCTTCACCGATAATGGTAGCATAATATTTTCTTTTACAGTTAAGGTATGCAAGACATTATAATCTTGGAAAATAAACCCAATGTCTTTTTTACGAATATTTGATAAAGCTTTGTTTGATAATTTATCTAATGATTGACCATTTAATTTAATCGATCCTCGCGTTGCATAATCTATGGAACTGAGTACATTCAATAAGGTTGTTTTTCCTGAACCAGATGGCCCCATAATCGAGATAAATTCACCTTTTTCAACTGATAAATTGATATCGTGTAACACTTCTTGCGGTGAATATTGATTCCCATATATTTTTGTTAATTGTTTTACTTCTAATATTGCCACTTTAACACTCCTATGATTATCAACTGTTTATCGTTGATGCCACATCATTTGTAGATATAATGAAACGCATAACTATTCAATATTATTATAACGATTGTATATAACAAATGCGCTAATTCTGTGTAACAAAACGCATGTTTAAAATGACAATGTTGTCACTTCAGACATGCGTTCAATCACTTCATTTTGTTGTGGGAATATGAGACTAAAAGTAGTTCCTTTTCCTACGCTAGATTCCACTTTAATTTCAATTCCTAATTGTGATTTAACACTATCAACCAAATACAAACCCATACCTGAGGACGTCGTTTCATTTCTATTAGCTGTTGACGTGTAACCTCTTTCAAAAATTCTTGGCATATCTTTCTTACTTATACCCCGTCCATAATCCTTTATTTCTAATACGATATGCTGATCTGTGCATTTACCATTCATTTCGATCATATTATCTTCACTATATTTTAATGAATTAGATAATATTTGTCTGATCATCATACGGCACCATTTTAAATCTGTATAAACTTTAAAATCATCCGTAAAATTCAATTCAAATCCAATACCTTTAGCCTGACTAATATGACGCGTCAACTGAATTTCATCTATAACCATTCGTTTTAAAGATACATAGTCAAAGTACATATCTTTATTTTGAGTTTCTAACCTTGTTAAATATAATTGTTTATCTAACATTTCATTAATACGCGACCATTCATATAACAATGCTTGTTTACGTTTATAATCTTGCTCTTGATCAATTAATAACTTCATTGCTGTTACTGGTGTTTTAATATCATGAACAAATTCTGTAATACTTTGTTCATGGTTTTTGATTTGTACCTGTTGCGCTAATACCTTATCTTTTTGCGATGTTATATTTCGATATAAATAGTCTACGATTTGTTGTTGAAATGGTGTTTCAGCTAAATCTTTATGTTTAATTTCTTCTATTTCTTTATTTTTATAAAAGTGCTTAGACAACCTAGATTCTTTGAAAAACGTAAAAATAATGAATAATACACTCATACCTAAGTTCAAAACTACGATATACCAAACACTATCTGCTGCAATATCATAATCTATATACGAAATTCCGATCATAACTAGATTGATAAATACAATCCATAAGATCCAATTTAATCGCGATTTAACGAATAACCAAAACCACTTTAAATTATTCATGTGCCATATATCCTTTACCAACCTTAGTTTCTATCGCACTGTCCATACCTATTTCAGATAGTTTCTTTCTCAAGCGATTGACATTGACAGTCAAGGTATTATCACTTACAAAAGCTTCATCATCCCATAATGCGGTGATTAGCGTATCACGTGAGACAATTTGATTTCTTTTATTGACTAACATTTCTAAAATGATCATTTCTGTTTTAGATAAAAAGATAGCTTGATCACCTTTTTGAATACTATCCTTTGATAGATCTACTACAGCATCTTGCCAGTTCAATGTACGTTTTTCTTCAACACCAAATTCGTATACTCTGCGATAAACCGCCTGGAGTTTAGCTATTAAAACATTGGTATAAAATGGTTTTTGAATATAATCATCAGCACCTAACTCCATGCTCATGACTTGATCCATTGGATTATCTCGGGATGATAAGAATAAAATAGGTACATTAGACACTTGTCTCATTTTTCTACACCAATAAAAGCCATCATATTTTGGCAATTGCACGTCTAGAATAACAATTTCTGGATTAAATGCTTCAAATGTATCCATAACATTTCCAAAATCATCTATACCAACCACATTAAAATCCCATTGTTCTAACTCTTTTTTTAGTTCTTGGAACAATGTATTATCATCTTCTACTAATAATATTTGCATTCATATCACCTTATTATTTTGTGTATTTAATTTTTTCTCCAGATTGAACTCGTCCTTGAAAATGTTTGATGCGACAATCTACTTCAAATCCACGCATCATAATACCTTGTAGTGGCGCTTGAACAAAATAATATACAGGCCAAAACATTTTAGGAATGTAATCATATAGATGAACTATAACGATTGCATTATTTTTTAACAATCGAAACTCTAATTTACCTTGCTTTTTCGCATTGGATTTTACTAACTTACCTCCAACTAAATATAAAGTGATAAGATTTTCCTCTGTTAACACTTTCTTAAAAATAGCCAATGGTTTGTTTTTACTTTTTAAATATATATAATAATGGTCATCACTATGATACGTCTTAACAATCGTTCCTTTGGTTTTATCTAACCAATTAAAAAAGTATTCTACAACTTGATTAAGTGTCCATTTTTTAGGCAAAACCATTTTCATAGCTGTTCTAACATCATCGTACTTAGATACTTGCAATTCGACATTGATATGTGGACGTTTAATTTCCAGTTTCGTACGCTCTACAGGTACACCATAAGCGCCTAAACGTTCCATCGTTTGATTATCATTTCGACTTCCCGGAATATATACTAACTTTTTAACATGATTCACTGCCGCTGCCCTACCAAAGTTGTCAGCAGCAATTAAATTAAGATCTCGCGCTGTTGCTTGCGTTAATTTTGCTGAATTTTTCGTTGGATCTAAATAAAAAATAGCTATATCTATCTCTTTCATTGCTTCAACAACATCTTGATAATTAAAAATATCGCTCTGTAACCATGTCATATCGGTTGCATTAACATGTTCTGGTTTAGGATACTTGGACAATACATATAAATCGGCATCATTTTCAATGACTGAACTTAAATGTTTTCCAATATAGCCTGTGCCACCTGCTAAAAGTACTTTTGGTTTCATATTTTAAACTCCCTTGTGTATAATGAACACTCCATCGTGTGCAATTACACGATTCAAAGCAAACTTAACTTATTTATATTATAATATAGAAGTAGCAGAAACTTAAATGAATATAGGAGTGTTTTCATGCCTCACGCTATTCGTGAAATTAGTATAAAAGACGTAGACAATTTTATAGACTTACTTACTAAAATCTATGATGAATCAGAATTCACATTTTACAATCCTGGTGAATATGCACCTAGTACTAACGAAGTGATTAAACGCTTAGAAGATTATATTACCTCTTCTTCTAAGGCGATTTTCGTTGTCGAAAGTAATGATCAACTTGTAGGATACGGTTTTGTAGGTACTGAAACATATGAACGTACACGTCATGAAGCGATTGTTTATCTAGGTGTAAAAAAACTGTACCAAAAAGACGGCGTCGGACAAACTTTAATTAATGCGATAGAAGCCTGGTCCCTCAATCATAATATCCGTCGAATTGAAGCAACAGTAGTACCTGAAAATGATGGAGCTGTTAACTTATTTAAGAGCGCTGGATTCCAAATTGAAGGCGAACTAAAAGATAAGTTGTATATTAACAACAAATATTATAATGAATACGTGATGGCTAAAATTTTAAATTAATTATTTATGATAATTACATATTGAATTTTATCATATAATTAGATGAAATAAGTTGATAACGATATATCATGTATAAAAACACCGTAAAGCGACTATTGTTGTCGTTTTACGGTGTTTTGCTTCATTTATTCACTAAATGGGTCTAATTGTACATCTTTATTCAAATTATTGTTTTCATTGTGATTAGATTGATTGTTTCGTTCAACACCTGAAGAAGATGTGTTTCTACTTAAGAATAAGAGTACCCGTTTAATATTCTCTTTGGATTCTGGTTTATTTAAATGAAATTGATATTGATGGTGTAAGTGATGTGAACCATCATAAAATAATGTTTCAGCTGGCACATCTTTTTCTTTTAATTTTTTATAAAAATCTATGTTCTGACTATAAAATGGATCCGCATCACCCACTGATAAAAATGTAGGCGGATAATCTTTAGTTATTTGATTTATCGTAGACATTTGAGATAAGTTTTTAAAATTACTCTCCCAATTTGTTGTACCTGTATAACTTCTCATAAATAATTGGATCCTAGGAAACTCTGTAGCTTTAACTGTCTTCATATCATAGAAACCACCAAAGAATATCGCTGCTTTAATTTGAGAAGGTTTAAATTCGGGTTCAAATTTCATTTCATCACGTAACGATTGATTTGTTTGCATAGCAACATATTGACTGGTTAATTGTGCGCCAGCAGAATCACCACCTATAATGACTTGATCAAAATCAATAGGCAAATCATGTTCATTCGTTTTTATAAATTTGACAGCTTTGTTCATTTGTTCAATAGGTGTAGGATACTTATATTGAGGCGCTAACGCATAGTTGACGTTTACCACAATGTAACCTTGCTCAGCTATTTTGGATAGTAAAGGATTTTTATACTGTTTATCACCAGCAATAAAACCACCACCATGCATCCAAAAGATGACTGGTAACTTACTATCTTTATTCATATCAGATGGCATAATAATATCTAATTTACTATTAGGTATGCCTTGACCATAAGAAATATTCTGTAAGACCTTCACGTTTTTATTATTTATTTGGACTTTTTCTTTATTTTGTTGTTGTCGGTGTTCATGATCATAATGTTTTTTCAATAACAGACCAGTACTAGTACCTACTATTAAAATAACAACGACAGTTATCAACAACCATTTATGTTTTGCCTTCATGACGGATAATCCTCTCATCAATGCTCACTTATATTATTAATTGGCATAATAATTACATTAAAAAAGCAATTCACCTTCTATTTAAAAAGATGAATTGCTTTTAAGATTAAATCAATCGCTTTTAATTGTAAAGTACATCAAATTACATATCATTATGCAATATGTTTTTTGTCATCACTCTTACGTTTATAATATTTGATTAGTACGGCAACAACTATAAATAAACCGACTACACCCATAATATTATATAAATAGTTAATTAAATCAGCAAATCCTACGAAACTTAAAATGTAGGCCGCAATCATCATTATAATAATGAACACATGATATTTTTTACTATATGGTTCAGTGAAACGTGCTGCAAATGAGTAACATAACCCTAATATAGTGTTATACATTACTGCCAACATAATAATTGTTAAAACTAATCCAATCCATGGATTGATTTCATTTGCTAAATTCAGTGTAGGAATAGCTGCATCTTTAATTTGTGGGTATTCTGCTTGTAATGCAAAGTTAATTAGCGCTAATAGAATAGTATAAACAATACCACCAAATAACGCACCTGCACCTGAAACTTTTCGCTTAGATGCATCTCCACCAATTGCCACAACTGTACTAAAACCTACTGCAAATGCAAGACCACCATATTGAATACCTTTAAGAATACCTAAAATGATGTTTGGCTTATCTACAGTATCATTAACTTTATTCAATGGTATAGATCCATTAAACAAATAGTACACTGCAATTAATACAACCATCACAATTAAAAATGGTGTCACAATACCCAAAGCTCTTACTATTTTATTGAAATCTAATAGTAATGTGCCATAAATAACTACAGTCATAATTAGAGCACCTAACCAAATGGGTACATTAAAACTTTCTTGGAAGGCTGATCCAGCACCCGCAATCATCGTAACGGCGATACCAAATAAAAAGAATACAAGAATGTAATCGAAAATCTTACTAAATTTATCGCCGAAGACATATTGCAATGTAGATTCATGATTAGTTGCTTCAAAAGCTGTTCCTATTTTGGCTACTTGTCTACCTATAAACCCTAAAATTAAACCTGATAAAAGGACACCAATGTATGACCATAAGCCATAAGGTGTAAAGAATTGCATCACTTCTTGTCCGGTTGAAAAACCTGCACCGACAACGATGCCGACATAGGCGAAACCAATTTTTATAGCTTCTTTATTGAGCCCCATGAAAAGTTTACCTCCTTCGTTTCGCATATTTTGAATTATAACGTACTGTTATTTAATTTCAACCCAACTCAATGCATGTTAAAAAAGCCTAAATCCGTGATTTAGACTTATATACCAACTGTTTTCACTAATCTACAAAATATAAAATTCATACTTTTCTAACAATTCTACAATAATTTATTTATTAAAATCACATTTATTTTAATGCAAAATAATTTATAATTTCACAATAAAAAGTCATTGAAACGATCAGACTCATCTCAATGACTTTTATTAATCAAAATTAATATTCATTTTTTAACGTGCGTTACGATGTTGATTGAGTTCATTTATATCAACAACAACATTATCCATACGTTTCGCTGTATCTTTCAATACATTACGAGCCACGTTGTTATTAGGATCTAATTTAAGAATACGTTTTGCAATATCAAAGGCCTTTTTATCAGAGATAACAGGCTCTGGAATTGCATGTAGTAATAGCATTTGTAATAAGCTTTTAACTTCATTTCCGTCAGTTATTTTTATGGATGAATCTGCATGATAATACGCAGAATGTAAAGCACCTTCATAGTCACTTAGTGGATAAACAAGTAATAAGAATGCTAAGTCATGCAATTCTGCTGTCTCTTCCACTTTCATCATGTCTAAAATACAAGTATAAAACATCATACTTTCTACTTCATGAGCACTTGAAATATATGCTTCTTCAAATTCCATAAAATCTGTTTCGGACATCAATTGTCTTACTAAATCAAACTCGCCATTCAATACATGTTTCTTTATAAGATGTTGCATGGCAATGTCCTCCTATTAGCCAGATTTTATCGTACATTTAATATTAATCATATCACAGATATCCTTAACTTTCATTTCAAAAAATCAATTTAAGCTTAATTAATCATTTATTATTAAAAGTTGTTTGTTTAACTTCTTCTATAGCGTCCGCCAAATTGCCACCTATTGATAATTTAACTGCGGCTGTAAAACTACCTTCTACAATAGGTGCATCCACTTTAACGATTTTATAATTCCCGTCATACATATCAATAGCCATATCAATATTCATTTCGGATGAACCTATATCATAAAAACACATGGCATCATCTTCTAAATCATTGATTAACTGTTGAACTGTCTCAAACGATGTACCAATATCACCATTCACACCGCCGTTAGCAACGACATTAACATCCGGTGCCATTTGCTGTAATAATGCTTTCGTACCATTTGCTATTTGTTCACTATGACTGATAATTACAAGTGTTGTCATTAAGCCTCATCTCCTATAAGTGCATGTAATACATAAACCATACTTTGTGCGCCTGGATCCATATAACCTTTAGACGCTTCTTTAAAGTATGATGCACGCCCTTTCGTTGCTACCATATCTACAGTTTCTTCTGCAAAGCTTTGTAGACGATTTAAATCAACTTGTTCACCTTTTTTGACCGCTTCATAAGCACGGGCAATAACATCATACATGGTCTTTTCATTAAGTTCTACCTTACCACGTTTAGCAATTGCCTCTGCAAATGTTTCAAGTAACTCTACTAAATTATTATGATCAATGTCATCTTTTACAACTTCAGCCATTTTCACAAAGCTAAAACCATATAATGGTCCTGAAGCACCTCCAATGTTTGACATCAGACACATACCTGTCGATTTAAATACACTTTGCATTGAACTATCATCTATTTTATCTTTTAAACTCTCAAAACCTCTTAACATGTTAACACCATGATCGCCATCTCCAATAGCTCTATCAAGTTCAGTTAATGAATCTTCTTGTTCTTTAAATGTAGTCTCTAAATCCAATAATTGTTGTTTCATCTTTTGGATATCCATTATGATTCTCCTTTCATGTATATTTATTCATTAAATATTAAAATATCTACTCGTCGTTGGCGCTAGTAATGCTTTTAGAAGTATTTCTGAATACGGTATGACTGTAATTGAAAATCCTTGCATGTCTAATGATGTCATAAAATCGCCTACATACCAATGTTTGACAGTGATATCATGCGCATCAAAATATTGTTTAATATAAGACGTGGCAATTGTAAGCTCTGATAAAGGTGTACCACCCATACCATTTACCATCACGAGTATTTCTTTACTATTAACTTCTTGTAATAATGTATCGCCTAATCGTGTCACTATCTGATCTATTGGTTCCATTTGTTGACGCTGTAATCCTTTTTCACCATGAATACCAATACCAATTTCAATATCATTTTCATCAATATCAAAGCCATACTTTCCAGTTGTAGGTACCATAGGTGGTGTTAATGCCATACCAATACTTTTAATTGTAGGTAAAATCTCTTCTACTTTAGATTGAATTTCTGTTAAAGATAGACCTTTATCGGCTAAAAATCCGGCAAACTTATGAACGAAAACTGTTCCGGCTACACCACGTCTTTGTTCAATATCAGAAACGGCAACATCATCTTTCACTACTACCATAGCAGCATTGATACCTTCCATTTCTGCCATTTCTTGTGCCATTTCAAAATTCATGACGTCTCCAGCATAATTTTTAACGATGAGTAGTACGCCTTCACCATTGTCTACAGCTTTAATGGCCTCTAAAATTTTATCGGGAGTTGGTGAGGTAAATACTTCACCACAAACTGCAGCATCTAACATACCCTGAGCAACATAGCCTGCATGAGCTGGTTCATGACCACTCCCACCACCTGATACTAAAGCTACACCAGTTGTTTTTTTATCTTTTTTTACAACGACAGTGTCATTGATAACTTCTAATTCTGGATGAGCAATTTTTATACCTTCGAGCATATCATTTAAAAATTGTTGTTTATCTTTAATTAGTTTTTTCATAGTTAGCCCTCCTTATTTATCCACTTTCATTATAAAGCATCGACATAAGAAAGCGTTAACAATTATATATATAATTAAAGTGACATGTAACGCACATGCCACTTTATTTACATATTTTATACATTTTTGGTTTTGTACATGAGATATAGGAAGTAAGGGGCACCAATAATTGCAACGATGATACCTGCTGGTACGCCTGTAGGTTCTAAAATTACCTTGCCTAATGTATCTGAGAACACTAATAAAAATGCCCCAACAAGCACTGCTATTGGTAAAAACAACTGATGGCGTGGCCCCACAATACGTTTAGCAATATGCGGCCCCATCAATCCTATAAAGGAAATTGAACCTGCTACTGCAACTGCTACTGACGATAGTACTACTGCTACAAAGAATAATACCATGCGTTCTTTACCGACCTTAACACCTAAACCTTTAGCTACATGCTCATGTGTATTGATAATGTTCAATTCATTAGATTTATAAAATAAATATGGCAGTATGATGATGATCCATGGTAAAAATGCAATCACAAATATCCATTCATCTCCCCAGATATTACCTGCAAACCATGTTGCTATAAATTCCGATTGATCTTTGTCGAATTTAGACATTAATGTTATTGAACCACCATATAAAGCAGTCTGCATACCTACACCTATTAAGACCATACTAGATGGTGTAACACCATGTCTTTGATTGACACTAAACATAAAAATAATTAAAGCTGTCGCTACACCACCAATGACGCTAATGATTGGTAAAACGTAAACAAAATTATCTGGTTTAATCTGACCAATTGTGATGAATAATGCTATTGCGAAACCACCACCAGCGTTAATACCTAGTATGCCTGGTTCTGCAATTGGGTTTTTAGTAACACTTTGTACAATCGCACCACTCATACTTAATGCTGCACCAGCAAGAATAGTGATTAGCATACGTGGTAATCTAAAGTCGACTAAAATTAGTGTGTCTGTATAATCACCCTGACCGGTCAAAATTTGGAAAAATCGACTTACAGGGATGTTATATTCACCAGAAGCGATACTCCATGTACACGCTAAGAAGACGAGCACTGCAAATATCACAAATGTAATGATTTGTTTACGTCGTAATTTACTATCTATCATATTGAGCGTCCTCCTTTTTTAACTAAGTATAAAAAGTAAGGAACGCCAATAAATGAAATAATCGCACCCACTGGCGCGTCTCCTAAATATCTAGCCAACATATCAGCTACTAACATTAATATTCCACCTAAAATGGCTGTTAGAGGTAACACTTTTGAATAATCCGTTCCTATGATAAATCGAACAATATGTGGCACCATTAATCCAACGAATGCAATTTGACCTACCATCGATACTGCTACCCCAGCTAGCACCATTGCTAAGACTAATATGACAACTCTAATCATGGTAACATTCTGTCCTAGCCCTTTGGCTAAAGATTCACCTAAATTCAATATGGTTAATTGTCTACTCATTGCGAGAATAACCACCAATGTCACAATAATGATTGGTCCAGTCCAAATAATTTGAGGCCAAGTTGTTCCTGATACACCACCAGCACTCCAAAATGTTAAAGATTGATTTAATCTAAAGATAAGCGCAACACCTTGGCTTAATGCCGTTAACATGGCACTAACAGCTGCTCCGGCTAAAATAATACGCATCGGATTGAAACCATCTTTTCTTGAGCGACCAATCATTAACACAATCGAACCGCCTAACAATGCACCGAGAAATCCAGCTACCATAAGTAATGTAAAAGGTGCCTCTGGATAAAAAGCATAGGTTATGGCCAAACCAAATGACGCACCAGAATTGAGTCCAATTAAACTTGGATCCGCCAAACTATTTTTCGTGACACCTTGAATAACCGCACCAGCAACTGATAATGCCATGCCTACTAAAATAGCACCTAAATCTCTAGGAATTCTAATTTCACTAATCACATTATGCTGTTGATTTTTTGGATTATAATTGAAAATTGCATCTATAATAGTGGGTATATCTATTTTTGCATCTCCAAATAAAATAGATAAAAATAGTGCTATTGCTAGCACTATTATTCCACCTATCAAATAAGACACAAATTTCATATAACCGCTTTGCCTTGGTTTTGACATGATATCTTTACCTTTTCTATATATTTTAAATAATCATACAATTTATGAAGAATATGCCTTTTGACATAAATCATAAGTCACTAATAAAGGTTTACCAGTTCTAGGATCTTCACTTAACACAACATCTATATTAAATACACGTTCTAAAATATCTTGTGTTAACACTTCATTTGTTTCACCATTTGCTACAATGTCACCATCTTTCATAGCAATTAGATGATCTGAGAATCGAATAGCTTGATTGATATCATGTAATACCATAATAATCGTACAACCTTGTTCTTGATTTAATTTTTGTACTAATTCTAAGATTTCTAATTGATGGCATATATCTAAATATGTGGTTGGTTCATCTAAAAAGATAATATCTGTACGTTGAGCCAATGCCATTGCAATCCAGACACGTTGTCTTTGACCACCACTTAAATCGTTGATTGAACGGTGTCTAAATTCAAACGTACCTGTCACTTCTAGCGCCCAATTAATTTCTTTTTTATCTTCATCTGATAAACGCCCAAATCCTTTTTGATGAGGAAATCGGCCATAAGATACTAATTCACCAACAGTTAAACCATCAGCCACTTCTGGGGACTGTGGTAAAATCGCAATTTTCTTAGCAATTTCTTTCGTAGATTGTGTGTGGATACTCTCTCCGTCTAAATTAATCGTACCATCTTTTACAGATAACAAACGAGACAATGCTTTAAGTAAGGTAGACTTACCGCACCCATTGGGTCCAATAATTGAAGTTACTTTGCCATCTGGAATTTCCACATCTAAATGATTAATAATCGTCGTATCACCATAACCTATTGTTACTTGTTCACCGTTTAAACGACTCATAATTCCCCTACTTTCTTATTTACTATATCTATATCGAAAACATAACTGTAATTAAATATGTTATTTATTAAATTTATCATTGTAATTGATAATCATTATCACAGGAGTCATTATAACATCTTTCACATATATTGACTAATAAATTTCATTCATTTTCTCATTTTTAAAGCATTAAAATAGCCGTTCTAAGTTAACAAATTTGCTACTTAAAACGGCATATGGATAACATCATTTATTCATCTATAAGGAATCCATTTCCATAAACATCTCTCACATCATGAATGACTAGAAATGCTTGATTATCAATATTTCTAATAATCTTTTTAGCTCGTGACACTTGCGTCTTCGTAATTACGACATAAAGGACATCTTTTTCTTCTCTAGTATAATAGCCATGTCCATTCAATATGGTTAATCCGCGCCCTACTTGTTCATCTATGGCTTTAGCCACTTCATCTGGTTTACTTGAAATAATTGTCATCGCTTTCTTTGTATTTAAACCTTCGATTACAAATTCCATCACTTTCGTTCCTATATATAATGAAATGACGGTAACTAATGCACGATCTAATGAAATCACAGTTAATGAAATCACTACAACAATCAAATCGAAGAAGAGAAGTGCATAAGGTGTACTCACATCTAAATACTTATGTGCAATTCTAGCTAAAATGGTAGTTCCTGCAGTAGTACCACCTGCTAATACAATGACACCAATACCTAACCCTACACTTGTTCCGCCAAATACTGCATTAACAATGACATTTCCTGTTTCAACATGCCAAGATTCTGTCAAACTTAAAAATACTGAAATAAGGACAGTTGCTACAATGGTTAAATACATACTACGCTTACTTAAAAATTTATATCCTACTGCAATTAAAACAGCATTGACTACAAAGTTAGTAATAGCTGGTGATAAGTGAAAGGCATAGTACAATACAATAGCTAGACCTGTTACCCCACCTTCACCTAAATTACCTGAAATAATGAATGCATTAACACCCGCTGAAAAAATAAACGAACCAATAATGACTAATATTAAATCTCGTATTAATCTGTTCAAGCAACCACATCCCTTTATTTATTTTTTATGATTAACAAAATGTTAGCACACGCATGTAGACCCCCACAACACCGCTAGAGTAAATAATTCATATTTTTGAAATATTTTGATTACCCGTTATTCAACTAATCAATGAATCATCTCTAATGCAATAGTAGGTTTAACATAAGAAGGATAAAATAATTTTAAATTTTCAGAATTTTTAATTTACTTATAGCTTTCGGTTTGCTATAATAATGTTAACTTCTTAACAAAAGAAGTTATCTCCTTTGTGTTGTTTATAGTAACAAAACAAATTTTGCTCGAAGTACTGTAACTGTACCTAGTCCTTACCGTTACAAGTACATTAATATTCATTTCCCATAAAAGCCAAGTATAACAAGTGTCTCCTCACTTACTATACTTGGTTTTTATTATGCTTAATCTTTCATCATTAAAAACACCTCCTATTGCTAGAAAAAGATTTTAGCAATAGGAGGTGTACATCAATTTTTAATTTACCATGCGAATAAGCCTACAAATGCAGCTGTTAATAATGAAACTAAAATCCCTGCTAACAACATCATTGGCACGTACTTAGAAACAAAATCTGCTGTCTTCTTATCTACGATACCTTTTAACGTACCGATAATCATACCAATAGTAGAAAAATTAGCAAAAGATACTAAGAATGTTGATATCACTGCTTTATGGTGAGGTGAAAGTGTATTAATCGTCTTCGATACTTCACCCATTACGACAAATTCGTTGGTAACGATTTTTTTCGCCATTTGTTGTGCAACTAACCAAGCTTCATCCCAAGGTAGACCAAGTAATAATGCAAATGGATACATAAACACACCTAAAATTTGGTCTAATCCGAAGCTACCTTTAAGACCCATCAAGTGACCAATACCACCTGTAATTAAGTTAATCAAACGATCTGCTAAATCTGCTAATGCTACGAAACTAATCACAAATGCTATGATAATTAATACTAATTTACCTGCAGCTAATACAGAATCACCTAAGAAAGAAAAGAATGGCTGACGCTCTATATCTTGATCTTTAATACTATAAATAATATCTTCTTTATCTTCTACTCTAACTGGATTCAAAATTGACGCGACAATAATGGCATTCACGATATTTAAAGGAATCGCAGTTAATACTAATTCACCTGGAATCATTTGAACATAGGCACCAACAATCGCACCTGAAACAGAACTCATAGACATCATCGCTACTGTTAACACACGCATTTCATTCATGCGTTTCAATTGTTCGTTAGAAACAGCTAGTGCTTCTGTGTTACCTAAGAACATCATTTCAATACCAAAGAATGACTCAAATTTAGGTTGGCGTGTAATTTTTGCTAAAACCCAACCAATCGCACCAATTAATTTCGGCAGAATATTAAAGTACATTAAAATATCAAATAACGGTACTACTAATAAAATTGGAAATAGTGCGCTAACAGCCATATCCATCTGCTTATTAGAAACAAAGCTATTAAACGCAAATCCTGTACCTGCATTTGCTGATTCAATTACCCAGGAAATACCATTTGCAGCTGCTTTAATTCCTGATTTCCCCCATGGGAAGTAAATGAAGAACCACGCTAAAAATAAGTTTAAAACGACTAAAATAATAATCGATTTCCATTGTATATCTTTTCGTGCTCTCGAAAATAATACTGCAATACCTAGGAAAACAATTAACCCAATGATATTAATCAATAAAAACATTTGGCACCCACCTATTTATTTAATTTTCTAACAACGCGTTGTACAAAAGTAACTTATGTATAGATATAAGACTCTATAACATGGATAAAATCCATCCCCAAAAGCAGAGCCCATCTCATTGGCTTAATTATACCATTTGTAAAAATGACTTAAAATAACGTTTTTCATTAAATCTTTAAATTATACAAAAAAGCACATACACTCATCCAAGCGTATGTGCTTTATATTATAAAATTTTAGTCAGCAAGCTTTTGGGATGTTACAAAGTGTTTATATTTCTCATGTGTTGTCATTAACTCACTATGTGTACCTTTACCAGTCACTTGTCCTTTATCTATAAAGATAATTTGACCTGCTTTTTTAATTGTAGAAAGTCTATGTGCAATAACAATCGTTGTACGGCCTTCCATCAATGTTTCTAGAGCTTCTTGAATTTTCAATTCACTTTCACTATCTAAGTTAGCGGTAGCTTCATCTAATAATAAAATATCTGGATTTTTAACAAAGCTACGTGCAATATCTATTCGTTGTCTTTGACCACCAGAAAGTTTCAGACCACGTTCACCAACTAATGTATCGTAACTCTCATCAAATTGCATAATAAAATCATGACAATTAGCTAATTTAGCGTATTTAATAAGTTCTTCATCCGATACTGAACGATTAACACCGTACAAGATATTATCTCTAATCGTACCACTCATCATAGAGTTTGATTGCATCACATAACCAATCTTAGTACGCCATTTAGATAATGGAATATCAAAAATACTTGTACCATTATACGTAATGTCGCCACTTTCAATATCATACATACGTTCAATTAAATTGAATATCGTACTCTTACCAGAACCAGAAGGACCGACAAATGCACTAACCTGTCCTTGAGGTATATTAAATGACACATCATTCAATATAGACTTAACATCATATTTGAAGTTCACATGATCAAATACAAGTTCACCATCTTGTACCTCAACATCTTTTGACTCTTCAAGTGCTTCTGTAGGTTCAATAGGTTCTTGCATGATTTCATATATTCGATGACTTGCCCCAACAGCTTTTTTATAATCTGTTATCAATGTTGATAGATTAATCAACGGCATAGACATTTGAATCACATAGAAAATCATTGCGATCAATGTACCTGCAGTGATAGCGCCTGTTGCGATTTCTAAAGCACCGAAACCTAGGATGATAGCGATAGTTAGTAACATCACCACGCCCGAAATAGGTTGTACTACCGCTGAAATTTTAGCTTGCTTTAAACCCAAGCGATAAATTTCTTTTAAATTAGTATGTGCATTATCAAGTTCTAATCTTTCTGTATTAGAAACTTTAACCAATCTCATTTCTGTCAGTACACGCCCAAGTAAACCACTAAAATTAGCAATTTCTGTTTGTGTACTCGTTGAGATCTTTTGCATCACACGACCTAATGGAATCATGATAAGTACAAAAATAGGAATGGTAATAAACGTTAATAACGTCATTTTCCAATCCATGATAAATAGCATAACGAGAGATCCAACTAACGTTAATGCTGAAGGTAATAAATTAGGTAATTTTTGAGAAATAAATTCATTGATTACCTTTGTGTCGTCTGTCAAACGACTCATCAATTGACCACTTTCGTTTTTATCAAAGAACGGCATTTTTAATTGAATGATATGTTCCCATAATAATGAACGGATATCATAAATCATTTTTTCACCAATTTTACTTAGTAAATATAATCCAATACCACTTAAAATAGCATTAAGTAGGAATATACCACCAAATATGGCTACAAGATTCCAGTTCATAGTACTTACTGAGAATTTATCTACTAATCTCCCAGTAAATAGAGGTACTAATAATCCACTCAAACTTCCTAAAGAAGTAATAATGACCGCAGCAATGATTAACCCAATTGGCCAAGAGAGCCTTTTAAATAAAAAGAATAAAGGGTTAGTTTGTTTCATAATAATACCTCTTCTATTAATATTCATATTTTAAATTTTGCTCAATCTTACTATAAAAGTTCGTGCATCCCAAATATTTAAGTCTTTCCCAACTATAATAAAATTTCAAAAATTCAACATCTTACATATATGTAACAAATAATGTATATGATAAAATATATTAGTTGAAAATTATAGTTAAAGGAAAGAAATAATGAAAAGAATCTTTATACTCATCATAACGATGTTCTTCGTATTAAATATTATAACACCTTTTGCTAATGCAGAGAATGGTGATGTTACCCCAGTTCAAGTTGCTATCGATAATGGTTATAGTAAAGTAACTGAAGCGTATCAACCTGAAAGTGCCATTAACGTGAGTCAAGACGGCCAAATACTCTATGAATACAATAAAGATAAGGTATGGTATCCAGCATCAATGACCAAACTCATGACAATGTATCTTACTTTAGAAGCTGTCAAAGATAAAAAGCTATCCTTAAATGATGAAGTCAAAATGACTGATCGTGAATATCAAATGTCTACACTTCCTGAATTGAGTAATACTAAACTTTATCCAGGACAGAAGTGGACCATTTCAGATTTACTTCAAATTACCGTTTCTAATTCTAGTAATGCCGCTGCACTAATACTGGGCGAGCAAGTATCTGGTAATGTCAATGACTTCACAGATTTAATGAATAAAAAAGCCAAGGAACTCGGTATGAAAGATACACATTATGTGAATCCTTCAGGTGCTGAAAACACTCGTCTCAAGAGCTTTGCTCCTTCTAAATATAAAAAGACTGAAAACACAACAACTTCAGCACGCGACTATGCCATTTTAGACCAACATGTGATTAATGAAACGCCTAAAATATTAGATTTTACCAAACAACTCGCACCAACAACACATGGTGTAACGTATTATACATTCAACCATTCATTAGATGGTGCCGACATGAGTTTACCGGGTACAGATGGTTTAAAAACTGGTTCTAGTGACACTGCAGATTACAACCATACGATTACTACAAAACGAAACGGGTTTAGAATCAACCAAGTCATATTAGGTGCTGGAGATTATAAACATATCGGCGGAGAAAAACAACGCAACATGATGGGCAATGCGTTAATGGAACGTTCATTTAATCAATATAAATATGAAAAAATCCTATCAAAAGGAAAACATCAAATTAATGGTAAAACATATTATGTAGAACAAGATTTATACGACGTCCTACCTAAAGATTTCACTAAAAAGGACTTTCAATTAGTCATTGATAAAGGCAAAGTACATGCAGATTACAAACGTGAATTCATCACTAAACAAGATGGACCACCTTCGGTTACAGTACATAAACCCATATTCCATCATGCGACAACCGTTGCTAAAAGTATATGGCAAACTCATCCTACTATAGCTATTATCTTCGCTATAGGTTTAGTAATCGTATTATCTATTATAATTCATCTATTCATTCAAGCTTTTCGCAGAAAATAGGCCACATGCAATCAAAACAATAAAAGGACAAAGCACAGACATCTCGTCTTGGCTTTGTCCTTTATTATAAATACGCTATTATTTAGCGTCTTTCCCGTATAATTCTTGTTTGATTTTCGTAGTAGAAATACCTTCTGTACGGTTAAGATAAATCACTTCACATTTATCTTTTAAGAAATCAAATTCGCCTTCCCAGTCGTGTCCCATTACGAAAACATCGACATCGAAACGTTCAACATCTAATTCTTTTTGACCCCAACCATCTTCAGGGATTACTAAGTCTACATAACGAATTGATTCTAACATCATTTTACGTTGATTATAGTCATAATATGATTTTTTATTTTTCACTTGGTTGAATTCATCAGTAGATAACGCAACGATGAGATAATCTCCCATTTCACGTGCTCTTCTTAATAATTCAATGTGTCCATAATGTAATAAATCATATGTACCATAAGTAATTACTCGTTTCATGATACGTGATTCTCCTTAACTAAATATTTAATAAAAATTTATATTCTTAATGTAGCATAAATTGTATAGGCTTACCATTAATTCATTAAAACATCATGTCACTCTTTAAAATCTATACGATGATTGACCATTATTTCTTTAATACTTTTTTTAACTTTTGCTTTCCAGAAAATGCTGATTTTTTAGGAAAAGTCTGTGCTAAAAATCGAACATATCCTGGTCTTCCAATACCTACATTTGCCAATGTACGCCTCCATGGTTGATAGAGATCTTTAGTCCATTGTGTTCCGCCCTGTTCAACCGCTTCTATAATTCTAAACATTGCATCACCTGAATAATTTGTCTCTTGCATCAAATTAATATACTTTGTCACACTGTCTATAAATGATGGCGTAATCGCACTATTTTTTAATAAATGTGCTTGGATTAAATAACTTACAATAAGATTATCCATACGATAGCTGTAATAAATTTTTTCATTCATTAATAGTAATAATTCCATTACGCGTTGTCGCACTTTCATAGCATCTTCCATATATGGTAAGAACGTATCTGCACGTCTATCTGTCACCGAGCCTTCTCGTTCATTATAGCCATATGCAATGATTGACATAAGGTTAATATCTCGTGCTTTAGAAAAAGCACGTACCATAAATGTATGCTCTTCACAAAATACAACATCTTCATCAAACCTTAAAGAAACAAATTTTGCACTAAACAACTTGCCACCAGGACCTATAGATTGAAGTATTTCTGGGTTTCTTTCGAGTGTTACAACTTCATCTCTCTTAATTTCCTCATGTGTAGGAAATACTTTCCATTCGCCATGAACGTCGCGACCAATTTGGCCTATCACAATGTCGGTTTCCTCGTGATTCTCATATGTTTGTATCATTGCATCTATACGACTTGGTAAATATTGATCATCTGCATCTAAAAACATAAATGCATCCGTATCGTCATCCATAGCTGCTAATCCAACATTACGACTTCTAGCAGCACCTTGATTCTCTTGATGAATGACTTTAATATTAGGAAATTCTTTTTGTAATTCAGTTAATTCATGCTTTGTATTATCTGTCGAACCATCATTTATACAAATAATTTCAAATTCTACTTTAGTATCAATCGACGTGACCGCTCTTCTTACTGTATCTTGTCCGTTATATACAGGCATTATAATCGCTAATTTCATGATTTCACCAACTTATCTATATAGTTTGTTACTTGATTCAATGTTTCTTGTGTAGTGTATTTATGCCAGTGATTAAATAATGACTTGAATTGCTTATCATCTTGCTTAATTTTTTCAATAAGTGCTTCTTCCGTCGTCACTTTATACGTATTAGGAATATCATAATAATATTGGTTAAGTCCTCTTACCTTTTCATATTCCTTTTCGTCATACACATAAAAGAGCGTTGGTTTATTAAGTAAACTCGCTTCAATTGGTATTGAACTATAATCACTAATAATTAAATCTGCCATGATAAGTAATGATGTTGAATCTAAGTCGTGCTCTTCTTTATCTTTTTTGATAGACGGATGAAAATGACTAAGCAATGTGTATTCAGGCAATGCCTTTTCAAATAGAGTTTTATTAATTTGTCTGTTAGCTTGATGATTTTCCCTATAGGTTGGCATATAGACTGCTAATTTTCCTTGGATACCATATTGCTCTTTTAATCGTTGTTGTTCTTCTTTAATATCAATATTTAAATATTCAACTAATCTAGGAAGTCCAGAACGTAACATTTGTGAAGGGTGTGCATCAAATGATTCGTTAAAACAATGCCCCATTTCTTCTCCACCTACTAAATATAAATCTGTAGCTGAATATACTCGTTGATATTGATTCACCATTGCTTGATTATTCGAATCCACTTGATGATCTGTTAACCCAAAATCTTTTAAAGCACCAGCAGCATGCCATGTTTGAATAACAGTTTGTTGCGCTTTTTTATGGTATGCACCCATAATTAAATAATAAGTATCTATGAGAATTACTTTTGCTGTGCTTAGCGCTTTAATATGTTGAATAACATTTTTATTTCCTGCTTTAATATATGTCACATTTGATAAATGTTGAATATGATGCGCATGCTTGTCTGTCGTGATAACCGTTAATTTGTATCCTTTAGTCCTTAATTGTTCGATTATCGGCAATACATCTTTAGGAAATGTCATCATAACAACAATATTGCTATTTTTAACTTTTAGTCCTCTAAAAATGACATTAAATATCGTAATGACGATCATATATATTTTTTTGATTAAAACTCTCATTTCATTCACCGTCTTTATTTCGTTTTATCTTTATTCATAAATTATATACGATTCCAAGATTGATAGAAAATAATTCTCTCTCTACTTATTGTCCATAAAATAAAAAAGTAGACCAACATTATATCGTCGGTCTACTAGTATGTGTCTTTTGACGCACTTTATTCTTATAAGAAATCAGCAAAGTGATCTCTATATTTTTTATGAAGAATAGAACCCAAAACAAAGAATATGACAATGATCATGACATTATACAAGGCTAATTTCCAGTGATCAATGAAATACCATTGATGGAACAATATTGCTGCACGATATGATTCAGCAATGAAGTATACTGGATTAAATAACATAATATGGTGCACAATGCCACTTACGCCATGGTTTTTAGGTATCCATAAAATGGGTGACATATAGAATAATATTCTCATTAATGCCTGCATCGCCATCTGAGTATCTCTTACTAAAATACCTAACGTTGATGTAAATAATGCTACTGACGCCGTTAATAAAAAGGCAAACGGCACATAAATCAATAATTGTATAATATGAATAGATGGGTAAATACCTCTAAACATACACGCTATGATAATGATGGCAAGTAATCCAATATGTCCATAAAATCTGCTTGTTACAATATATGTTGGAATAATAGACAATGGAAAATTCATCTTAGCGACTTGATTAAATTTTTGGGAAATAGATTTTGTACCTTCGAGTACACCTTGGTTAATAAAGAACCACATACTGATACCTACGAGTAACCAAAATACAAATGGAATACCATGTACCGGATGGTTACTTCTGATTCCTAGACCAAACACTAACCAATAAACCATAATTTGTAGCGCTGGATTCAATAGTTCCCAAGCCATACCTAAATAGTTACTATGGTTCGAAATTTTAATTTGGAATTGTGCCAGTCTTTGGATTAAATAAAAGTTTTTGATGTGTTCTTTAAATACAGTAACTACTGCTGACATTGAATTAAACCACACTTTCAAACATTTAATGTATATACAATTGATAATGAGATACAACCTGTCATTTGGCGTACTATGTTTCTTTCAATCCACACTATATATGATATCAACGGTGTAAATTAAGTTAAACAAATACTTCAGAAATGATGATAATCATATCTCAAACTCATTGTTTTTTAATATGTAAATTTGTTTTAATTGAATAAAATATACCAAACTATATAACATAGTAAAAGATATTAGTTTATTAAATTCTCATCTTATTATACAATCATTTAAGTTATTAAACATAATAAAGTACCTTAAAAAGACAATAATGTCATTGATTGTCTATAATTAGACATAGTCTATCGTGTTAAATTAACTTTTACTCAATTTTAAACAAAATCTTCTACTCACTTTACACTAGGTTAATAAATTTAACAACTGATGAGTAGTATATTATAATCTATATAAATGTAATTAAGGAAGGACTAATTATGAGCGTATCGGTAAATATAGAACATGTAACTAAAGAATATCGTATATATAGAACGAATAAAGACCGTATTAAAGATGCCTTAATACCTAAAAATAAAAACAAAACATTCTTCGCATTAGATGATGTTTCTCTTCAAGCGCATGAAGGAGATGTGATTGGTCTTGTTGGTATTAACGGATCAGGGAAATCTACATTAAGCAATATGATTGGCGGCTCTCTGTCCCCTACATCAGGTAAAATCGATCGCAAAGGTGATGTGAGTGTTATTGCAATCAATGCTGGATTAAATGGTCAATTAACAGGCGTTGAAAATATTGAATTCAAAATGTTGTGTATGGGATTCAAACGTAAAGAAATTAAAGAATTAATGCCTCAAGTAATCGAATTTAGTGAATTAGGTGAATTTATATATCAACCTGTAAAAAAATATTCTAGTGGTATGCGTGCCAAACTTGGTTTCTCTATTAACATAACAGTTAACCCTGATATTTTAGTTATTGACGAAGCATTATCAGTTGGTGACCAAACCTTCACTCAGAAATGTTTAGATAAAATTTATGAATTTAAAGAAGCGAATAAAACCATCTTTTTCGTAAGCCATAACATCCGTCAAGTTAAAGAATTCTGTACGAAAATCGCATGGATTGAAGGCGGTAAACTTAAAGAGTTTGGCGAATTAGATGATGTTTTACCAAATTATGAAAAATTCTTGAAAGAATTTAAGAAAAAATCTAAAAATGATCAAAAGGCGTTTAGAAGAGATTTAGATGCGTCTCGCTTTGTCGTTAAATAATCAACTTAAAACACCAATAAAAAGGCAATCACTGTGTTAATTACATAACACATGATTGCCTTTTCTTATGTTCATATTTTTAACGTTGTCTTTTTTGTCTGGCAATTTTAAACATAAATTTAGGGATACTCTTCAATCGTCCTAAACGTTTCCAATCAATTAACAAGCGATAAACCCATTCAATATTTAACTTTCTAAAGAATTTGGGCGCTCTTTTTTTAGCACCACTAAACACTTCAAACGAACCACCAACACCCATCATCACTGTATGTTGAAAAGCTTTACTATGGCGTGCAATCCACTTTTCTTGTTTAGGGTAACCCATACCAACGAATATATAATCTGGATTAAATGTCTCTATACGCTTAATCACTGTTTCATCTTTTAAATTAATGTAACCATGGTGATGTGCAAATGTCACTCGTGGATATTTAGCTTTTAATTGTTGCTCTGCCTTTTCAATAATTTCATTCTTTGAACCTAAAATAAAAACTTTTTGTTGATTCACGTGTGCAATTTTTAGACATTCTTCTAATAATTCTATTCCTGGAATTCTTTGTGGTAACGGTTGTTTCAATCGTTTCGATGCTTTCACGATACCTGTACCATCAGCGATGACATAATCAGCACTATTGATGAGTTGTTGATAGTCATGATTTTCTGATGCATAGTCTACAATTTCAGGATTAGCTGTAACTATAAATAAATTATCTGTCGTAGATGACATAAAAAATGTTTTAATATTTTCAACCATTTGTAACATCGTAGTATGGTCAAAATTCACGCCTAATATATCAACTTTATTATTATGCTGACCTTTTAATGTCATAAAATAAATCTCCTATCCTACTTGATCAGTTATTTCAACTGATATATCAAGTTAAATCATATATTGTCATTGTTTTAATTTTAACCAAAATGTACGCTTATTTTAACACATCAATAATCATCTAGATATTATTATTCGCAAAACCTTCATCTCTCATACAATTTACGCCTTTAGTCTAAAGGATAATTTCTAGATATTAACGTATAATAGATGTTAACTTACAAAATCAGTCTGACCGTGCGTCAATTGATTAATTCTAAATACGGAGCTTTAATATGACACAATTCAAATCATTCTTAACTACTCATATCCATTTAAATATTTATATCATATTAATCATAAGTATCATCTACATTTTCGTCCATCAAAATCGCTATAAATCTTACTATCGATACTTTGCAATTATACTTAACTATATCCCAGTATTAACTCATGAATTTGGACATGTTCTTTTTAATAAATTATCCGGTGGCCATGCTAAAGATTTAGTTATTGTGACACGACCGTCTGAAAGAGAAGCTACCTTACAACAAGGTTATGCAATTACGCAATCTAAGAGTTATCTTGGACAATGGTTCACTACATTAGGTGGCTATATCATGCCACCAATTATGTTATGGATAGGTATCATTACAGTCTTTTATAATCATCCAAGCTTTTTCATTCTCATTTACTTAGGAATTTTTATTTATTTTCTCATTTTAACGTCACGTAAATTATCACCTATACTCATTATTATCGCTATGTCTTTACTCTTGTATTTCCTATTCCAAAGCGATGATCTACTCGTTATTCATCAAATTGTAAGTTTTAGTTACCATTTGATTTTAGGCGTATTACTTGGCGAAGTGCTTCAGTCGTCTTGGACAATTTTCAGACTGACATTCCAAAGACCTAAACAAAGTTGGGACGGTAGTACCTTAACTGATATCAGTAAAATGCCAACAGTCATCTATAGCTCTATTTGGATTGCGATTAATCTATATACTGTGTATATATTAATCAAATTACTATTGTTCTAAAACTTAAAAGGTTAACCTATCTTTATCAAAGATTATAATAAACAAAAACTTGAGCCCTTCTGATCAATATGGTGTTAAGACATTTTATCTTAACCACCACACGATTCAGTTTAGGGCTCAAGTTGATGTAGTATTATTTTTCGGCAAAAATATTCATAGCATTTTCATAACTTAAAATGGTAACCACATCATTGCGCTTAATAATGACAACTTTATTAGTGTCATCTTTGGAAACAATTTCAACCTCATTGCCAATAGATATATCCTTACTTGAAAGATAAACTAACAACTCTGTCTTGTCTCTAACACGTTTAATTGTGACAACATCCGCAGGTTCAAATTCTAGTATTGTCTTTGTATATTTTTCCTTGTAACGATGATCTCTTGGAATCACGCCACCATGTGGACACGTCTCTGGGTAATTTAAAATATTATCTAGACGTTCGACAAATAAATCTGAAATTCTATGCTCCAAAATTTCAGCCTCTTGATGCACTTCTTCCCAATTATATTTCAAAATTTCTATTAAAAATAATTCGAGTAATCGATGCCTTTTAATGATATCTAAAGTGTGATTTAAACCTTCTTCTGTTAATTTAACACCTTTATACGGCTTTGTTTCTACATAGCCCGATTTTTCTAATCTCCCAACCATTTCACTAACTGATGGTGGTTTTATATTTAAAAATTGAGATAATTTTTTATTTGATACGAAGGATACATCGCCGTCATTCGTTAATATTGCTTTGAGATAATCCTCTTTTTCTTCAGTTAACATCATTTCACCTCACACATATTCACTTTATTGTATCACGAATCTACTTGACATGTTAAAACTTCTCGGTTTATTATAAAATAAATTAGGTTAACCTAAACTTTTAATTAGGAGGTATTAATATTTGTTAGAAGTTAGTAATTTAAATCTTTTTTTAGGTAATAAGCATATTTTAAAAGATATTGATTTTAAAATTCCTATTGCCGGTGAAATGATAGGTATTATGGGTCCGAATGGTGCTGGAAAGTCATCTTTACTGAAGTCATTAATAGGAGATTTCCAAGCAACTGGCACTCAATTACTTTATCAACGTCCGATACATACTCAATTGAAATACATGACATACATACCTCAAAAATCAAATATTGATTTGGATTTTCCAATAAATGTGGAAAAAGTGATTCTCTCAGGATGTTATGGCGACATCGGTTGGTTTAGCAAACCTATACATGAGACTAAAATACAATTGAATCAATTATTAGATGATTTAGACTTAAAATCATTAAAACGAAAGCAGATTTCTGCCTTAAGTGGTGGTCAACTGCAACGTGTACTTGTTGCTCGAGCACTCATGTCTAAAAGTAAACTTTATTTATTCGACGAACCTTTTGTCGGTATTGATTTTAAAAGTGAGCAACTCATAATGAATAAAATTAGACAACTAAAAGCACAAGGTAAGTTGATTCTTATTGTTCATCATGACTTAACTAAGGCTTCCCAGTACTTTGATCGGATTATGTTACTCAATCAAACATTACGCTATTTTGGCAATGCAGAAGAGGCAATGAATAGCGACACGTTGTTAAACGATACCTTTATGTCACAGAACAGTCATGTCGATGTTTCATCGAAAGGAAGTGCCTAGATATGAATGACTTTTTCACACATCTTTTAAATTATCAATTTTTAAATAGAGCACTGATCACTTCAATGATTGTTGGTGTTGTTTGTGGCACTGTCGGAAGCTTAATTGTATTAAGAGGATTATCACTAATGGGTGATGCGATGAGTCATGCTGTATTACCTGGTGTGGCATTATCATTCTTATTCGGCATACCCATGTTTGTTGGTGCGTTAATAACTGGAATGATTGCAAGTATGTTAATCGGATTTATTACTTCTAAAAGTAAAACAAAACCAGATGCAGCTATAGGCATTAGTTTCACAGCATTCCTCGCATTAGGTGTCATTTTAATTAGTATTATCAATAGCACGACGGACTTATACCATATTTTATTTGGTAATTTACTCGCCATTACGCATACAACGTTTTGGACTACCGTAATCATCGGACTATTTGTATTAAGTCTCATCATTATATTCTATCGACCGTTAATGATTTCTACGTTTGATAATACATTTAGTAGAATGAATGGTTTAAATACTAAGCTAATACATTATTTTGTCATGTTACTCCTTGCATTAGTAACTGTTGCGAGTATCCAAACCGTAGGCATTATTTTAGTCGTCGCACTATTAGTCACACCCGCTTCCACTGCCTTTCTTATATGCAAGAATTTATATGGCATGATGGCAGTCGCAAGCTTAATTGGTGTAATCAGTTCAATTATAGGACTTTATTTTAGTTACATATATAACGTACCTAGTGGCGCAGCTATTGTACTTTGTACATTTGCGATTTACGTTGTCACTTTAGGTATCACAACATTAAAAAATAAACAGAGAAGAGGCGTAATTTAAATGAAGAAAATCATTCCCTTATTGTTAGCCATTTTTATCGTCTTGGTTGGCTGCAGTCAATCTAATGGAGACAAACAACATGCTGATGGTCATAAATTAAAAGTTGTCACAACAAACTCTATTCTTTATGACATGGTAAAAAATGTAGGTGGTGATCACGTTGACGTCCATAGCATTGTTCCAGTTGGACAAGACCCACATGAATATGAAGTTAAACCTAAGGATATTAAAAAGTTAACCGATGCAGATGTTATTTTCTATAATGGTTTAAATTTAGAAACTGGTAATGGCTGGTTCAAGAAAGCGTTAGATCAAGCTGGTAAATCGATGGATGATAAAAAAGTTATCGCTGTTTCTAAAGATGTTAAACCTATCTATCTAAATGGAGAAGAAGGTAACAAAGATAAATTAGACCCTCATGCATGGTTAAGTATTGAAAATGGTATTAAATATGTCAAAACGATACAAGATAGTTTAATCAAATATGATTCATCAAATCAAAAAGATTATAAACATCAAGGTAATCAATACCTATCTAAATTAGAAAAACTTAATAAAGAAAGTAAAGACAAATTTAATGACATTCCAAAAGAACGACGAGCCATGATTACTAGTGAAGGTGCATTTAAATACTTTGCTAAGCAATATGATATGAAACCTGGCTATATTTGGGAAATCAACACAGAAAAACAAGGTACACCTTCACAAATGCGACATGCTATTCAATTTGTAAAAGAAAATCACATTAAGCATCTATTAGTCGAAACAAGTGTAGATAAAAAAGCGATGGAAAGCTTATCTGAAGAAACACATAAAAATATATACGGAGAGGTATTTACTGATTCAATTGGTAAAAAAGGCTCAAAAGGTGATTCTTATTATAAAATGATGAAATCAAATATCGATACAATACATGGTAGTATGAAATAATGCTCATCGCACAACTGACAACATAACTTAATAGAACCATTGGCTGAGTGATTAAGATATAACTTGAATCACACTCAGCCTCCCTATTAAGTCTCTATGATATAGCTAATAGTCTCATATCGTGCGTGAATTTTTATATTATCCTCCTAAAATATAAAATCGTTCTCTCACGCACGGTATGGTGGTGTTAGTCTATCTCATCTCATTTATGTAGTGGGCTTATACATTATCTTAACTCCCCAGTGGTAAAGGTACCATTTCATCCCCCTTTACCAAATCGTTTCAAACTGACAGAATATAATAAAAATGGCATGAATTACGTTTCCTTTTCATCCATTTATATATCTGTCAAAGTTATAAAATCATCCCTATAACATTGAGATTGAATTGGATTTCACTATAGGACGCTGTTGAACAGGTTGTATAGAATCCATGCACTGATGGTTCAATCTCAAATGATTCAACATTTATGGCCTATTCTCTCCATAAATGTAGGTCGTAGAACTTATATTTCACCCGATGAGTTTTACGAGTGTCTGCTTTATATACAGGAAAAAGCTCGTGAGGTCTTACCTCACGAGCTTTCCTATTGTTTAATATAATTATGTCATACTATCTACGATAACCATTTCATCATAATTAATTGATTCTCTAAGTTTTAAAGCCGTACCTTCTGTAATTTCTTCATCTTCAATTAACTCTCTTAAAATACGACGTTGTTCACGTAGTGCGTTTAGTTTAATACGAGTCAATGTATCTTCACTAGGAGAATTAAAGAAATTATTTGGCGTTAAGTTATCTATACGCATAAGATAGCCATCACATATCATACCTACCTCTAACTTGTTATCATTGTTAGCTTCTTGTCCTAATCGTCTTACTACATTATAGTGAACGATTTTATTGATTTTAACTAATTCTAACAAGTTATCTGTCACGCTTAAAGATGATGCAGAGTTAATAGTTGTCTTCACCCGTCGTTTTAATAGTGCACCTCTAAATAATACAATCAAACGACGAATTAATGATGCTTGTTTATATACCTGTGTACGTTCAGCATATCGCATATAGTTCTCAAGTATACTATTTGTGATACTACCGTCATCTACTAACTGTTCGAGCGTTTTCGTTTCCACATTAAACGCAATCTTTTGAAGTCTTTCAAGTTCTTTAGAGTTTTCATCATCTTTCTCTACCGTTTTCAAGAATGTTAATTTGTCATGATATTCTTTAATAACATTGCCATAACGATAACTGGTTTCGAACGTTGATTTCTGATTTAAATAATCAATGACATGTTCCAAAATGTAAATTCTAGCTTCTTTAAAGTTCATGCTACCCACTTTTACTTCAGGTGCATTGGCAGTAACAAATGGTAGTAATAATTGTGCCGCAACTAAACTGATAATCACCATACCTGATGCAATAAATAACAAGTCATTACGATAATCAAATGCATGATGATCGGCTAAATAATAAGGCAACGTTAATGCGATAGCTAACGAAATCGTTCCGTGAACACCACATAACGTCATTATAAGTGCATACAGACTTCGTTTAGGTGGTTTCTCCGTTGTATTATTGCCGTCGTCATCTTGGCTAATCATTTTCTGGAATGGACTGACAGCTAAATAGAAATAAGGATATAATACGTATACCCATAAGAATCTAAATAGGTACACGGCCAATGCTACTAGTACAGTAATCACCACTAAAAACAGTAAATTATGTGGTTCAGTTTTGATGATGTTAATCACAACTTCAGGTACTAAAAATCCTAATATAGAAAAAACAAATCCATTTAATACATAACCTAATATATTCCATGTATGGTTATAACTCATTTGCAATCTTGTACGTGTCTGTGCGATTCTATCACGTTCAAATCCATGAACAAGTCCAGCCACTACTGCTGCAATAATACCTGATGCATGAAATAACTCTGCAACTAAGTATGTAACAAATGGCGTCAATAATTGTATAAATGTAAACATATTAATGTTTTCAATGCCTCGACGCATTAACGTTAATCTAAATCGAACTAACGCCATACCAATGAGCAAACCTACGATGGCCCCACCTAATGAAGCAACTAAAAACTGTTCGACGGATTCCATAATAGAAAATGTGCCTGTTACTAATGCACCAACCGCTATTTTAAATGAAATGATACCTGCCGCATCATTTAACAATGACTCGCCCTCTAAAATAGTCATTGCACCTTTTGGCAATACTTTACCATTCGTAATTGCTTGTACCGCTACTGCATCAGTTGGACATAGAATAGCAGCAATCGCAAAAGCTGCGCCCGTAGGTAGTTCAGGCCAAATCCAATGAATGAAAAAGCCTACACCAATGACAGTTGTAATGACTAGGCCTAATGCCATCATCATCACAGGTTTAATATATTTTCTTAAGTGCACCCGTGAGACATTAACGCCTTCTACAAATAGAAGTGGTGCGATTAAGGCAACCATAAATAATTCGGAATCAAAATTAAACTCAACAGGAATAGGAGTAATAAATAACAGCATACCTAAAGCGATTTGAATAAACGCTAGTGGTACTTTCGGCATAAACGTGTGAACGAATGAACTAATAATAACGACGCCGATAAATATGAGTAATGTTTCAAATATTTCCAAACTTTCACCTCTTTAATGAATTGTTTTGGAATGAAAATTAAGTAACACGTATTGGAATTGATGTACTTTAGAGGTTAATTAATATAGAAGCAATCATTAAATAATAAGCTTTATCAAATTGTTAAATGACAATTGAATTTATTAATATAGATGTTATGAGGAGGGCTCAACTCAGTTATCATAATGTTAGGTTATCCATACATCAATCATTTGAACATGAATTGAAAAGTTACCTAGTACCATCACATTTTATGGTTTTGGAATGTTAAAGTAACGTAATACATTATTAACTACGCAGTACTCATTATCCCAAAGTTATACTTTAAAGTTCCAAACACATAAAATATCTTTTTATCCCTTTTCAATAAATTTACTACTTAAATTCATAATTTTCCTTGTACAATATTTTATCACTATTTTGAGTATTACTTAAATAAATCGCACCTTAAACCAATAACTTTTTCTAATATAAATTAAAAGCTACCGCACACCCATTTTTATGGATACACGATAGCTTTATTTTAATCTTAGGTATTATTTATTTAGCTTTTGATTCTCTTTATAATACAATTTTTCTCTTCGTTGTTCACGTAGTTTTGCACGTGTTTTTAATTCTTCGGGTGAATTAAATTCATTTTGACTTAACAATATAGAAGACTGTCTTGGTACATCATCTTTTCTATACATGTATGCACCATTTCGATATGCTGCACGTGCAACTAAATGCATGCCTACAGGTGATGTCAAATTAATAAAGATCAGTGATAATAGTAATCTAACACTGAAAAAACCTGTATTCACAACAAAATAGATTAATACGCCAACAATCGTTAGTAATACTGATAACGTGGCACTTTTCGTGGAAGCATGACTTCTCAAAAAGACATCTTGGAATTTCACGATGCCGATCGCACTGATTAATGCAATCACACTACCTAGAAAGATGAATATTGCAGAGATGAGACTAACGATTTCTTTTACTACTTCCATTGAAAACGCGCCCCCCTCCAATAAATCTAGAAATAGACACCGAACTTACAAATGAGATGATGGCTATTAACATGATTGAATCTAGGAATGAAACGGTGCCCATAATCACACTCATGACCCCAACAATACACATGACAACGGCACTCGTTGCATCAAATGACACGACTCTGTCAGCAGTAGTAGGTCCTTTAATTAACCTCAAAAGACATACTAGTAATGCAATACCAAAAATAACCAAAGCTGCAATAATAAAAAATTGTGTCATAGCTTGTATCATCGTGTCACCTCCAAGATTAAATCTTCATACTGTTTAATATTTCGCAATAAATTTTTCTTATCCTTATCCGTTACATCAATACTATGAATTAAAAATTTATTTGTTCCTTTAGATATACGAATCACAGTTGAACCTGGCGTTATGATAATTAATATCGTTAAGAAGGTAATTGCCCAATCATTAGTTAAATTGGTCTCATACGTTAACAATCCAGGATTCATGTCTTTCGTTTTAAACAAAATATAATTAATTGTACTAATACTAGATGTAATTAATTGATATAAGTAAACAACTAAAAACTTAACGGCAACCCATATTTTTCTCAAATAAAACTCTTGTCCAAAGAAACGATGTAAAATATAGATGACGATCACACCAATTAAATACCCAGAGAAGAAGGTCGTGAATTTAAACTCGTCCTCATCTTGAAATAAAACCCATAAAAACGCGATCACAATATTCAGAACGACTTGATTCATCTAATTATCTCCCTCCTTCAAATGCGTATTCACAATTTGATGGAACTGATGCTCATCCATATTCATCTTAGTCGCATTTTCAGTGACATTTAATACTTCTGGTGCACCGATTCCCATTAATAATATGACTACTACAAGAATACCTAGAATTCCTTTACGATGTTTAGGTATTTTTTTAAATTCAACCTCTTCACCGTCTTGGTCACCAAAGTACATTAAAAATAGTATTCTAAATAAGCTATACATCGCAATAAGACTCGTTACAATCATTAATCCTAGACCAATATAGTTTCCATTTTCAATGGCACCTTTAAATATCAATACTTTACCTGGGAATCCACTAAATGGTGGTACACCACCAATCGCAAAAATCATAATAATAAATGCTATACCGAAGAATGGTTCGCGCTTGGCTAGTCCACTTAAATAATGGTACTGACGATAACCCGAAATATACACTAAGCTACCTACAATAAAGAATAATAATGTTTTAACAACAATATCGTTAGCTAGATAGAAAATCGCACCATTAACACCTGAAAATGTGTGTGTACCTAAACCAAGAATGACAAAACCAATCGACAATATGACTTGATAGGCAGCAATTTTCTTAATATCTTTGTATGCTAGAACACCAAAAGCACCAATAATCATTGTTAGACATGACATAAAAATAAGCAATGGATGTGTGACTCCTTCATGAGAGTCAAATAATAAAGTGAAGAAGCGGATTAATGCATATGCACCGACCTTCGTCATTAGTGCTGCAAAAAGTGCGGCCAATTCTGTATTTAAAACCGCATATGCTTTAGGTAGCCACATAAAGATGACTAACGCTGCTTTCGAACTAAATGCCACCAAGAATATAAGTGAAATCATCGTCACGGTTTGATTATCTTCCATGTTATTTAATCTTAATGCAATATGAGAAAAATTAAGTGTTCCTACCGATTTATATAATAAACCAATCGCGAAAAGTAAAAACCATGATCCGATAATGTTCAATACGACATAGATAATTGCTGCACGTAATTGTTCAACAGATTGTCCTAATGTCACTAGTACAAACGAAGCAAGTAGCATTATTTCAAACATGACATATAAATTAAACAAATCTGAAGTTAGAAACGAACCAATGACACCTACAGATAAAAATAGAATGAATGATGGAAGATGAAAACGATTGACACGTTGCTCTCCACGCCCAAATCCATAAGCCATAATCAACGTAATGACAAATGATGAAACAGTTACCATTAGTAAACTCAATGAATCTCCTAAAAATTGAATACCAAATGGTGCCTTCCATCCACCGAAATCTAATGTAATTGGTTTTTCATTCATAACATAAATTAATAATGACAACGATATCAGTGTTGTTACCAACATTGTGCCAATACATAAGAATTTAGATACTTTACTTTTATCTTTGATAAAGACAAGTATTAAAGCGCAAAGAAATGGAAGTAACATAGGTAGAATCAATAAATTACTCATCATCATCTTCACCCCTTAATACGTTAATTTCATCTTCTTTAGTTACTCGATATGTTCTATAAATTAATACAAGTAAGAAGGCAGTCATACCAAATCCAATGACAATAGCTGTTAAAACAATGGCTTGTAATAAAGGATCAACAAAGTAAGCCTTCCCTCCTGTAATTAATGGCTCTGTCATATGTCCACCATAATGACCCATACTCATGATGATAAGGTTACCTGCATGAGTATAAATCGAGATACCAATGACGATACGAATTAAATTAACAGATAGAATCATATACGTACCTATAAATACTAAAAAGCCAATCACTAGTAATAATATAAGATTCATGATTTACCCCCACTTATCGACAACATCACTGTAACGATGACACCCACAACGGCTAATAACACACCTAATTCAAAGAGTGTAACCGTTGTGACATGTACATGACCTAATAAGGGAAACGCGATATTGGCTTCAGTTTGATATAAAAACGGTTTACCAAAAAATGTAGGGACAATAGCTGTGGCTAAAGAAATCAAAGAACCTATGATCATTAACTTTTTAAAATCGATCGGCAAACTGATAAGCACTTGCTTAACATCAAATGCAAGGAACATCAGAATAAAAGCAGAACTAAAAATCAAACCACCGATAAAGCCACCGCCCGGATTATTATGTCCTGCAAAGAAAACATAGAATCCAAACGTTAATAGTATAAACACAACGACTTTAGTTACAGTTCGTAATACGACATCATTCTCTTTCATCTTGTCCCCTCCGATCTTTATAAGTTAATAATGTATAAATACCAAGACCTGCAATAATGAGTACAAGGCCTTCAAACAATGTATCTAATGCTCTAAAATCACCTAAAATGGCATTAACGATATTCTTACCGCCTGTTAATTTATCCGCATTTTCATAGAATTTAGAAATCGTTGGCATACCGTCTGCTTGTTGGGTAATAAATATCAGTGAGACCACTGTAATTGCAGTAATCAGTGACACAACAATTTTCACAACTTCTTTTTTCATATTTGGCTTAGATCTTGGAACGTTAGGTAATCTAGAGAAACTCACAATAAATAAAATGGTCGTTATCGTTTCAACCACAAGTTGTGTTAATGCTAAATCGGGCGCTTTCATTGCAATAAAGAATAATGTTACTGCAAAGCCAATCACACCATTAAGCACTACCATTGTAAGACGTTGACGAATAAAGATGAGTACAATTCCGATAATTAATGTCACTATAGATAAAATAACTTCTAACGGTCCAAATTGAGACACATGCAATTGATGTACATGTGGAAAGCCGACACTAATGTAACCATAGACAATGATGGCTACAAAGATCAGCAATGTAATGATGATATAGTGATTGAGTTTATTTTTCATCAACATTCTAATACTATATCCAGAATATGACTCGAACTGTCGATAAACTTGTTGATACGAATTCGTTATCGAAGCATGTTTAATGATTCGATGTGTCAATGACTTCCAATCTATTGATAAGGCCAACACAATGCCTACAACAATGACAGTCACGCTTAGAATAAGCGGTAAATTAACCCCATGCCATTGCGAAATATGTGGTGCTATCGTATCTATTTTCGAACCTGCGTCTGTAACTGATCTAAGAGCTGGTAAAATCATATTTTGACCGAAAAGATTCGGAATAAAGAATATGATTGGTATAAGTATGATTAAAACTAATGAAGGTAAACTAAACATCCAAGGTTCATGAATATCTTTTTTCGTAAAATAAGACGTATTAAATTTGCCCCAAAATGTTTCTTTTACCATGTAAAGTGCATACGTGAAAGTAAAGATACTTGCGATTACGCCTATTGTGACCACAATTACTGTTAGCGTGATGCCAAATTGATCTAAGTGACTCGCCTTCACTAATGAGTCGAAGAACATTTCTTTACTTAGAAATCCATTTAAAAATGGCACACCCGCCATAGATAGCGCTGCAATCAACATAGCTATATGCATTTTAGGGAAAAGCTTTCGCATTCCATTTAAATAACGAATATCTCTTGTTCCCGCTTCATGGTCAATAATACCTACACCCATAAATAAAGCACATTTAAAAATGGCATGATTCATTAAATGAAATAAACCAGCAAATAAAACTAAAACATAAAACTCTGTTAATGAATCAGATGGATGTTGCGCATAACCGCCACCAATACCTACCATTGACATCATCATACCTAATTGACTGATTGTAGAATAAGCTAAAATACCTTTTAAATCGTATTGTCTTAATGCGGTTAACGAACCAAATAGCATTGTGATTAATCCTACAAAAGTGACGATGTAAATATAAGCATCACTTAAACCTAAGACTGGCGTGAAGCGGAATAATAAGAAAATACCTGCTTTGACCATCGTAGCTGAATGTAAATATGCACTAACTGGTGTCGGTGCAGCCATCGCTTTAGGCAACCATACATGAAATGGAAATTGTGCTGATTTCGTAAAAGCGCCTAATAAAATCATCAACATCATTGGTATGAATAAAGTATGGTTAATCAAATGATGACGTTGATCTATAATATCCGTAATCCTGTTTGTACCTGTCATCAAAAACAACATAATAAATCCTGTTAGTAATGCCAATCCACCAAATACCGTTATCATAAACGATTGAATAGCACCTAATTGACTATTACCGTTATCGTACCAATATGAAATAAGTAAAAACGATGACACACTAGTTAATTCCCAAAAGACATACATTAAAATTGTATTATTGGAAAGAACAATACCTAACATACTGAACATGAATAATAGTAAATAGAAGAAAAATCTAGGTAGGTTATCTGTTTGAGGTGATAAGTATTGTGTAGCATAGAAAAATACTGCTACACCAATTAGTGAAATAATTAAAGCAAACATTAAACTAAGCCCGTCTAGCCTCAAGTCAACATTAATATCTAGCGAAGTCATCCAAGGTATTTGAACTGCTATAAATTGTTGTTGCACAATTTGTGGAATCTTCGAGATAAAATAAATTGATGTAATTATGGGGGCACTTAGTGCAACATAACCAGACCATGCATTTAATTTGCGATGTGACATGGTTACTAGCACCAAGCCCATAATGGCTAACAGTATAACCATTAGGTATATCAAGACCATCAAAAGCCTCCTTTTATATATTTTATAGATTTAACGCAATGACAGTACGATTGTGCATTTTATCTTTAATACCGATAAATTTCATTGTTTCATGCGTTGTTTGATGCCCTAAATACTTCTGGATTATTGAAATTGATATTCCCGATTGGTATGCATGATATGCAAAGGTTTTTCTCAATGTAGTTAATCCGATATGTGGTATGTCTAACTCTTCAGCTGCTTTATTAATAATACGATATGCTTGTTGTCTTGATAATCCTTTCCCCGTCCGTATTGACTGAAATACAAGATCATTTTCCTTAATCTCATAATAGTCAATATAGTCTTGCAACTCATTTCTTAAATCTGGTGGTAATAAAATTTGAATCGTTGGTTCTCCGTCATCAATCCAAGTTGTTTTTATATTCCCACTTTCAATTGATTTCAGTCGTTGAACACTCATATTTAACAATTCTGATAACTTTATTCCAGTATGTATTGCAAATTTAAATAATAAATAATCTCTTTGAGAACGAGATCGCAACACACTATACATTTTTTGTATATCTTCTGTTCTTCTAATCGGCTCTACTTGATTCATACGTCCTCCTTATTAAGTTTCTTATTTAATGATAAATCATGTTTAAGTAACATTAAAGCAATCTGCTTAAATTTATTTATTAAATTGTGACCCTTTTTAATTTTTATTTCGATATATATAGTGAAAGGAGGTTATAACAATGAATGAAGTAAATCAACTGGTGGTTGTTTTAACTCGTATTACTTATGATTCAGAAGGTAAAGCAATCCAACATAAACGCCGTTTTTCAAATTTAAAACCCGCTACCACTGACGAACAAATCAAAACATTTTCAACTATTATTGAACGCTTGACTGGCGAATCATTTGATAAAGTTGAAGCCATTAGAACACAATCAATAGTTTAGGAGAATGCATATGAAAACTACATTAGACCTTGTTTTTAAAAGTGACTTAGACAAACCAATAAAGTTACAAATACCCGAAAATGATAGCGCACTAACCGAACAAGTCGTAAAAGAAAGTATGAATCAATTATTAAAATTAGATATTTTAAAATCAACCGTTGGTTCAATCAACAAAGTCTACGCTGCCTATATTGTATCCAAAAATACCCAAATCCTTTTTGAAAATAAATAATTGATTGACGCCCTATACCCTCTGATATTTATCACATTGGGTATAGGGTCTTTCTATTTGAATAAATATATTTAAGACATTTTATTCAAGTCTAATCTACTATTTTATAATAGTGTCATTTTCGATATAATTGATTCACTATGACGAGAAAAGAGTGACATTAATTATGGCTTTACTATATTTTTTAGGTATCTTTGTTGGTATGTTAATTCCTATACAGACATCCGTAAACTCAAGACTAAGTCAATATACCCGATCATCTTTTTATGCTTCAACAGTATCTTTCGGTGTGGGAACCGTATGTTTAATCATCCTGAATTTAATAATCAACCCTCATATGCTCACTCCTCATTTTTTTACTGAACAAACCTTTAATTATCACTGGTTTGTAGGTGGCTTATTAGGCGTATGTTTCTTAACAGGCAACTTATTATTACTACCTAGATTAGGTGCAGCACTTACCGTTGTCATTACAGTAGCTGGTCAAATTATGATGGGTGTTGTCATTGATACATTAGGCTTGTTTGGTGCAAGTCAACAACCGTTCACTTTTTTCAAAGCAGTGGGCATTGTTCTTTTACTTATAGGTATTTTACTGATGAATCAAATTCCTAAAGACAAACTTTTACATCAATCTCATTCGAATTTATATATATGGTTAATCATTGGCTTTATTTTCGGATGTGCACCCCCTATCCAAACGACAATCAATAGTGCATTGGCAAAAGAAGTCCATTCATCATTCTTTGCTTCATTAGTGTCGTTTACGATAGGTACAATCGCTTTACTCATTTTGACATTAATCTTCCATAGAAGCTTAAAAATTCACCAAACACATCCAGATTTTGGTCATATCAAACCAATATACTTTGTGGGAGGTATCTTAGGTATGGCTTTTGTTACCTCTAATGTCATACTAATGCCATTTCTAGGTGCTGCTTTAACTACGATTGTAGGTATGCTCGGTCAAATGTTAATGGGCGTAATAATCGATCACTTTGGTTTACTAGGTACACCTAAAAACAGAATCACACTTCGAAAATGTATTGGTTTGAGTTGTATTGCTATAGGCATTATATTATTACGTTTATTTTAACGTTTAAATTGCTACTGAGTTCTTATTTTAGGAACTCAGTTTTTTATCATTCTTGTTGTGTATTTTTCATATTCTGCAACACTACCTAATAGTAACAACATCTATTTCAATAATATTTCGTTTTAATATTTTTATCGTTCTTATTGTGTAGTATAATAATGCCATCTTATCCCCAGAGGTGAACATATTGAACTTCAACAAAGCGATTTTATTTCCTTTAATACTCCTATTCATAATCATTTCCCCAGGATTCGGTTTTTATCTTTATCGTTCTTCTCATTCTCCCAATCAACTTAACCATGTTAAAACGATTAAGACAAAACATGAAACCTTACTTTCCACTATTGGCACACAAGAAGCTGTCGAAAATTTTACTCTTTATTACGACAAACAGTATGGCTATATTCATCAATTCTTCGTTAAACCTCTTACTTACGCTAAAAAGAATTCCCCACTTTTAGAATATTTCAATCCATCGAAGGCAACACAACTTGATGATCAACAACAACTGACGTTCAAACAAATTCAGCAAACCTTCCCTAAATTATCATCTTCACATCAACAACAGCTCACTGATAGAACACTTCACCAATCACAATTCTTTAAAGATAAATCAGAAATTCATACACAAGCTTACGCCCCTATTAGCGGTTATGTACATATACTAAATAAATCTCCTTCTAAAAATAATCAACCCATAATGCAAATCAATAGCAAAGAACGTATTATTCGTGCTACTATATCAGAATCCGAAAAGGATTTATTAAAAATAAATCAAAATATTTCAATCTATTCTAATGATAAAAATCGTTTCATTGGAAAAATAAAATATATTTCAAATGTCCCAAAACAGATTAATAAGCAAACATCTATGTATCAAATTGAAATATCGACTCGACCACATTATGTTATCGGCACCCACTTCAAAATCAAACTTTTTTCCAATGATATACGTATCCCTAAAAGTACATTAATAGATAACAAATATGTCCTCGTTAAACTCAAAAATAAAATAGTTAAACGTGAGGTTAAATACAATATAGCCAAACAAAATGGGTATATAAATGTTACACAAGGGTTAATGTTAAATGAAGACGTTATTGTCGCACCTTCGATGACTTTAAAAAAGTCTTTCAAATAAGTTATTTGTAATAATCATTTCAAAAACTTTACTTTTTAGTTGTTTTTTTATTAAATTACAGAAAATTTGAATTTGTTATGATAAATTTGAATTAGAAAAATGCTATTTTTAAGAAAAAAAGATATATCACAATCAATAATTTGTTTTATAAACACTTATTTGTTTACTTCTTAATTTTATTTAGTTATAATTAACTAAATAATATAGCATTAAATATAATTCTTTAAATTAATTTAATACTAAATTATGACAGACACTTCGTATTTTTCAAAAAAAAGATATAAATAGATAAAATCGGGTAAAAGCACTTATAGAAGTATATGTAAGTGTATATAATAGGGAGGTTTCAGTAATGGCTATTTCAAAAATAAATGATTGCTTCGAATTACTAGCAATGGTCACTTATGCTGACAAATTAAAAAGTATTATTAAAAAAGAATTCTCAATTAGTTTTGAGGAATTCGCAGTTTTAACTTATATTAGTGAACACAAAGAAGAGGAATACTATCTTAAAGATATTATCAACCACTTAAACTACAAACAACCACAAGTTGTAAAAGCTGTTAAAAACTTATCACAAGAAGATTATTTCGATAAAAAACGTAATGAACATGACGAAAGAACAGTATTAATTTTAGTTAATACTAAACAACGTAAAAAAATCGATGAATTATTAAAACGTGTTAACAAACGAATCACTGAAGCTAACGACGAAAACGAAGTATAAGCTTTAAAGTAAGTGAGGATATTTTAAACGAGATAGATAGATATAAACAGTTAAGCTAACAACTTAATAGATTTGAATGTAAATATCTACCCATCTCATACCTATCTTTTAAAAGATAGGTATTTTTTAATGATGACTAGATTTGAAAAAAAATATAACGTGTCTGAAATTAAAAGGGATTTCATCCTCGTGCCATTTGCACGTGTGATAAAATCCCTTTTTTGAATAAGTCGTTATCTTTCAATCCAATGTTCAATTGAACTAATAAAGTCCGTATATACTTTTACAAATTTTTCTGGTTCTTCGATATGTGGTGCATGACCTGAGTCATTAAATACCATTTTAGTAATATTTTCAAAATGATCGTCTACACAATAATTATTTTTATCCTTAATCAGAGGATCATAAAATCCATTAATGATTAATGTTGGTACATTGACTAAAGGACGTTCTTCTTGTTCCTGTGCATTATAAGAGATTAGTGCTCTTATAGCAATAGCACTTTCCTCTGATGTTTGCCTATAATACATTCTTTGATCTTGAAACCATTTCATAGTATTATCTTGTTCTTTAAATAAAATAGGAAATAGTAATAGAACTGCCTCGGATTTATTAAATCCTGCAACTAAATCTTGGTGTTCTACCATTAATTTAGTGAATCCGTGGGTAATATCCTCTCTTTTTGAAGCGACTGCAGTTAATGAAATGGTCTTAAATGGATATTTTTCAGTAAATCTTTTACCGATTAATCCACCCATATCATGTCCTAAAATATGTGCAGAACTTATATTTAATCTCTCCATTAATATATATAAATCTTCGATATGATCTTCTAAATCAAAAGCCTCACATCTCGATGATTTCCCATGACCACGTACATCATAAGTTATGACTCTATAGCGATCACTTAACTGTTGTGATAATTGTTTAAATGCTGCTAAGTTGCCATCTAATCCATGAATTAATACGATGGGAATGCCTTGCCCTACATCACGATAAGCAATTTCAATACCATTGCCTAATAGAATTTTGTCCATAGTGGCACCTCCCTTTAGTATGTACTATACCCACTTGAAAATAACTTTACGCCAATATTTAGAAGTTCTTAGCAAGAAATTGCTTAGTACTTCTTATGCATGAGCTTCAGCTCAGGCGTTCCTACCTTATTGCAAGAAATTGCTTAGAACTTCTTAGGGCGTAACTCTGAAATTTCTAATTTCTTAGTGTTACCCCCGCAAGGATGACTAGATATCAATTAGTGTAACGTCCATTGATATCAGTCATCTACTGCGTGTCATGAGCTTCAGCTCAGGCGTTCCTACCTTATTGCAAGAAATTGCTTAGAACTTCTTAGGGTGTAACTCTGAAATTTCTAAATTCTTAGTGTTACCCCCGCAAGGATGACTAGATATCAATTAGTGTAACGTCCATTGATATCAGTCATCTACTGTGTGTCATGAGCTTCAGCTCAGGCGTTCCTACCTTATTGCAAGAAATTGCTTAGAACTTCTTAGGGTGTAACTCTGAAATTTCTAATTTCTAAAGAAAGAGAATGATTTTACAATATAAAAAGTCTCCATTTGAAAACAAATGAAGACCTTCACCCCGCTTTATTAACTTTTTGTTCTCTCTGATAATTTAATCGTACAGTAAATAATTAATATCACTAATAAAATCCAAATAACTAATGAGAATATTTGAGCGATATCTGGATTGGATACCATTGCATCAATCGTTTTTTGACAAACTAACAATCCTAATCCAGTAAACTCTAATTTTTTTAAATAGATTCCTGCAATACATAAAATAATACCGACAAAGAAAACAAATTGATGACCATACATGGATATTGGTATAATCGACCAATTGAAATGGAATCCTTGCATAATAATAAGTATCAACGCTATTGCGGCGATAACAAAACCGCCTATCATTTCGTATCGGTTACTATACAAATAATTCTTTTTATTGATTCGATGATAAATCAAAATGGATATTGGAAAAATCACTATGCAGTAAAACAAACTAATACCTGTAATCGCTTGAAATTGCACATATTGCTTGTCATATAAATATGAAATCAATATAAAATTAATAATAAAAAAGATGATAGGATTTAGTTCGAGTGCAAATAGATTACGCTGTATGATTAAAATAATTTGTGCTGGCGATTTTTCTCTATACTCTATGTAATCTTGATCTTTTGCTTCAGACTTTTGAATATCTATACGAAACTTTTCTTTAATATCATCTATAAGGTTTGGCGACATTCCCTTATGACTAAAGTAGTCATTAATATTTTCGAGTAGTACTTTATCATTTGTCCTCATGTTAAGCTCCTTTAATTACGCTTTCTAGATGCTTTGTTATCTTAACTTCAACTACGGCGTTCATTTTCTATCCGTATTTTACTTTCGAAATCCATCATAATTACTTTTTCTTTCTATCAATATAGCATTGTAACATAATTGAATTGCTATTTCTTTAACCTTCATTTTATTTTATATCAAAAAAAGAACCTTTATCCTATAAAATGATTTAATCTTGAAATCAATCATTTACACACAAAATAACCGACAAACATTTTGAGAGACTTAAAAAAGTAACTCAACATCAGTTTGTCGGCTATTCATATTTAAAAATGATTGATGACTTATTATTTACCTAAATCTACTCTATAAAGTTTAACATTTTTATCTTTAGGTGAATTTGAACTAAATTGATAGCTAGCATTTTTATCTTTGATATATCCAAAATTACCAGTGACATGATTATAGTGGACACGACTTGAAGCATTTGGACTTACACTACGTTTAACTGCATTATATGTTGGCCCATTAGCTTTATTATAAGTCATAGATACACGTGTCACATGACCTCTATCTTTTTTCCCATCTGCTGTTACTAATAATACACCTTTATTTGTTCTAAATTCATAGTAATGTTCTGAACCATTTTCATTATAAGAATAAATAGGATTGCTATATTTACCTAAGACGCTTTGCATTGATTCGCCTAATTTTACATTTTCTAATGATTGATCACCTTGTGTGATTTGTTGAACTGTTTGAATTGAATTACCAGTTGCTGCTTCAACGTGATTAACGTTTACTCCTGTGACAACTAGACCTGAAACAAGTAATGATGCCATTAACTTTTTCATAAGCACTCTCTCCTTTATATCAATATCTCTTTCTTGTGCTTAATCACAGTATACTACAAATATTACTAATATGACAACATCATTACAAAAATGTTACAAATTTTAATACTTAAGTCGTAGTTATCTATCAAACCTCAATCATTAATTATGATTTTTTCTAATTGGGCAATGGTCAGTAATAAATTGCGTTACATCCTCAATAAATCGTTGTTCTTCTTCTACAAATGGATATAAACTTGAAGTATTATATACTAAAAAGTCACCATGTTCGATTAAATCTACAACTTCTTTAGCTTCAAGTGTTGTCGTTCTTTCGCCGTATTCTCCTGCAATAATTAATGTAGGCGCCGCTACTTTTGAAAAAACATCGGAAATACCTGTTGATTTAAATACATCTTCTATTGCTTGAATTTCTTCTTTAGTTGAAATTGAATTTGTGTCTTCGACATGTTTTAAAAACTTGTTCATTTTACGTGGTTTGTAATATTTTTTATCATTTAAGAATTTCGATTGCTTTTCATCATCCCAGTTACGAATGGTATGGGCATATTTTCTAAACAAACGCTCTTCTGGTAGCTCTCCTTCAACTGACGTTGGATTAACAAATGTTAATGAAGATACATAGCCAGGATATCTTACTGATAAATCTGCAATAATCATGGCAGCCATTTCGTGTCCAATAAAAGCGGCTTGATCGATATATATAAAGTCTAGTAATGCGATAATATCATCCGCAAATTCTTGGAATGCGATATGTCTCGGTTTGTCAGAATACCCATGACCTCTTAAATCAATCAGTACCACTTGGAATGACTTCGCTAACTTTTTAGCTACGTCATTAAATACCGTATAATTATCGTAAGCAGTGTGAATCAACACAACTGGGTATCCTTCACCTAATGTATTGTAATGTAGTGTTGTACCATCATTTCTAGTAAATAAATCCATTAGATCGTTCTCCTTCTAAATTAAAATTCTTCGGCAAAATATCCAGTAATTCTTCAATCGTGGTAATGGTAAAATCAACTTCCTCTTCAAGCGGTTCTATTTCTGCATCTTCTTGTTTGAACCAAACACTTACCATTCCCATTGCACGTGCTGGTGCAACATCGTTTAAAGCATCGTCTCCAACATACATAATTTCATCTGCTTTGACATCTAATTGATCAATCATATCCTCAAATATCTTTGGGTGTGGTTTACGAAACCCTACAGTTTCAGATGTCGATAAATAATTAATGACATGCATGATACCTAATGAGTGTAGTCTAAATTGTTTAATTTTAGATTTACCATTTGCAATGACCCCAATAAGATAATCTGCTTTAGATAATCGTTCTAGTGTATATAACGTGTCATAATATGGAAATACATAACGATAAAAATGCATCTCAAAATCATTAAATAGGTCTTTCCAGGTTAAACGATCGATATGAAATTGTTTAATAATAGCTTTATATAAATCTGGCTTGTCATTGTCTTCATCATCATCTAACTCAATGAACTTATTCTTAAAATCAGCTAATTGTACATGTACAAAATAATCATGAAATCTTTCATATTGTTCTTCAATAAATTTCTCACGTGATTTTACTCTATCTAGCAATGTGCCTTCTAAATCGAATACAATTGCTTTTATATGACTCAAATCCATCTTTTTAACCTCTTCATCGTTTATTAATTCTTATTTTAGCAAATGAATGACATTAGCGTAATACTTTAGATTGCGATAATAAAATATAACATAATACCGGAATACCTAATAACGCCATAATAATACTAGCCGGCACTTGTATTGGATGTATCAAAATACTACCTATAAAATCAGCTAACGCCATCACTATTGCACCAATGATGATATTTAAAACCATTTGCATTCCGAGCTCAAAACGCCAATAATAACGTCGAATCAATTGAGGCACAATCATGCCAATGAAGCCAATAATGCCTACATAAGCGACTACAACAGCTGTGACAACAGAGGCTATGGTAAGTACCATAAAGGTCATACGTTGTACATTTAAACCTAACGATTGACCTTTCAACTCTCCTAGTTGCAATAATTTAATTGGACGTAATAATAATCCTAGCCCCATAACTGACAATGCCAATACAATGGCTATGATGATATCATTTTCAATTTCTGCAGAAGCAAAGCCGCCAAATAAATAATTCGCCACTGTATTTAACTTCTGCGGTTTTATCAATATCAATATATATAATAAAGCATTAAATAATGCCCCTATCATTAACCCAAGTAGAATCAATACACGGACAGGATAACCTGTAGATAACGTCATTGTTAGACTTAATACAATAATTAGCGTTATGAGGCTAAACCCTATAGAAAAGAATGGGATCCATAAAAAACTCAACCCTAAAAATAAGGCTAATCCTGAGCCAAACGTAGCACCACTGGCTAAACCCAATGTAAAACTATCTGCAAGTGGATTATTGAGTACCGTCTGAAACATTTGCCCAGCCAATGTTAATGTCGCTCCGGTAAGCAATGCTTCTAACACCCTAGATAGTCTTACTTTCAATAAAATCGTTTGGTTAAATGGATCAGACAGATCACCAATTTGCCACATTAAACTCATTAATATGGTGCCAATTAAAATCAATGTCCAAATTAAAATAACCTTTATCTTTTTCATAATACGCTCTTTTCTAATTACTTTTTCGTTATTGTGCCCATCATAACAAACTTTAAATCAAAAAAGTACTAGTCTCACATTGACATAGCTAACTGACATCGTTCATTTTAGATCTGCATCATGTGTACTAGTACTTTTAGAAATCATTATTTTTTATAAATAGCATCTCTTAGTTCTTTTAAACCATCGTCTATTCTTGGTCCAGGACGTGATATTTCATCACCATTAACTGTTGTAATACGATGATGTTTCACAGCATTCGTTTTATCAAAACCACCACGTTTTGCAATGATTTTTTCATATTCAGCCTGTGACTTTCCTTCCGTAGATATCAAAATATCTGGATTGTGTTTGACGATGCTTTCTTTACTGACTGATTTCCAACCATCAATATCTTCAAAGCTATTTTTAGCATCTAATTGTTTTAACATATCATCAAAGAATGTATGTTTACCGGCAGTGTATATTTCTGGTTGAGATGATACTTCCATAAATACTTTTGGTTGCTTATGATGTTTCGGAATTGATTGAACCACTTTGTCGACATTATCTTTAGTTTCTTTTACTAATTGATTGGCTTGCTTTTCACGATGGGTTAACTTCCCAATTGATTTAAACGTTTCATATGTTTCTTTCAGTGATTGTGCATCTTTAACGTAAACGACTTTAACACCCTCTTTTTTCAAAGCATCTAAAACCTTGCCCGAAGATGATTTTTGAGATTCGTGTGCTAATATTAAATCAGGTTTTGCCTTTAACAAGGCTTCTTTATTCAAATTCATCGCATCAAATTGCTTTTTCCCTTTTTTAACACTTTTAGGATAGTCATCGACGGTAGACACACCCACAATACGATTTCCAAGTCCAAGTTCATATAAAATTTCAGTATTACTTGGCATCAATGAAACAATGCGGTGATACGGCGTTTTACCTGTATTAGATTGATTTTTAGAACCTTTGTCTGATTGATGCTGATCATTTTGGCTGCATCCTGCAAGAATGATTACTAATGATATAATAATTAACCAGAAATTACGTTTCATGTTTACTCATTCCATTCATTTTTATTTTAATATGTATATTACTTCATTTTATCATATCAAATTCCACATATTTTTCATTAGCTTTTTAATCATTTTAAATTTTTTAATAAAAATATCCCATCACTATGCTTTATAGTAATAGGATATTCCAAGTATGCTAATTGATATTTTAATGTTATTTTTTAACCTTTTCTAATCATGATCTTCAAGTATAATTTTTTGGTCCCATTTCCCAAATTGATAATAGGCAAATGCAAATAAACTACTTATGATAAAACCTATACCCATGCCCATACCAATACCTGTTTGACCAAACATTTTTGAGAATACCTCTGTTAATGGAAAACGTAGTATCCAAAATGAAATAATATTTAACACTAACACTTGGTACATTGCTCCAGATGCCCTTACGATACCATTTAATACAAAATTCAATCCTAAAAATGGATAACAAAGCGCTACAATACGTAAATAGTGACTACCGAAATCAACAGCTTGTTGATCCTGAATAAAGAATTTAATAGCAAATTCAGCTACTACCATTACAACTAAAGCAATGCTAATCATAATAGCAAAATTATATAATGCTGATACTTTAGCTATTTGACGAACTCTCTTCCAATTACCGACACCTATATTCTGACCTGCCATACTATTCACTGCAGTTCCAAGTGCCATTGCCGGTAACATAATTAAACTGTCTAACCTTTGAGAAGCACTAAATCCTGCTACTGTATCACCACCAAATTGGGTAACCACACTAAGTATAGCAGCATTGCCACCTTGAATGACTGCCATCTGTAAGCCTGCGGGTATACCTAATTTCAAAATTAAGATGACTTCATCTTTTTGAGGCAGTTTAGGGACTGTAAAAGGAATAAGTTGATGCTTAAGTGAATGATATAAACTATACAGAAAAGCTAGGCCTTGTGATACGACTGTCGATAATGCGGCACCAACCATACCTAATTGAAAAACACCAATAAATAATGGCGCTAAAATAGCATTAAGTACTACTGCTAAAAATACAATACGCATGGGTGTCTTACTATCTCCAAGTGCGCGAGATACCGTATTTACAAAGTTATAACCAAATAAGAATAAAATACCTAAAAAACTAATTTGTAAATATGTCGTTGCTTGTCCTAATAAAGTAGCTGGCGTACCGATTAATAATAGTAAGTGTTTTGAAAATATGAATCCAATCACACCAAATATCAATGCCATCGACGTCATTACAACAACAAATGCATTTAAATATTGCTTAAGCCCCCTATAATCCTTTTTACCGTAATATTGAGATAATATCGTTAAAACTGCATTATTTAAACCTAAAATAAATGAAAGTATCGTTATTAAAATAGTAGTAGAAATCGCCACAGCGCCTAGCGCGTGAGCCCCTAATAAATTCCCAACCCATAAACTATCTATAATTTGAAACGAGGTTTGAAGTAGATTGGTTAACATGATGGGACCTGAGAACAAAACCAAACCTTTGAATATATTGCCATGTGTAAAATCACGTTGTTTACTCGGCATTCAGACAACCCCTTTGTATTTGTAACTTTTCATATATCAATTCATTTATGATATCTATTCCCATATATCATGTCAATTTAACCCATATGAGAAATTAAGCCATACAAAATAAAAAACTGCACTACAAGTAGACAAACTTGTAATGCAGTAGATTGAAGTTCATTTGATATCTTTTATGCTTCATACATGTGTTCTTTAGGATTTGGTCCATATTGGTTCGTACCTTTTTCACTGTCTTGAATACAATACACTAATGCCATAATTGAAATAACAATACTTCCAATGGCAAATATAATTGCCATAATTGCTAATACAATGATGACAACAATATTTAAATGCTCTAGTTGAGAAAACCATCCATAGTCATTTGCCATTTGATTTATCGGATTTAAAAGGGTTAATACTAAATAGATGACGGGTATCGTTTTACCTTTTCCAATATCATGAAATCGTCTTACCGAAATTGTAAACATCGGTACTGTAAAAATGAGATACACGATATAAAAGACTATGTCATAAATGATTTTCCCATGTTGAAGTGGTACTAATATTAACGATGCAATAATCGCAATCATTAATAAACAAATCATGTTAATTAAAACCGGCCACCAAAAATCTTTTCTTCGTGTCCTACCTTCTAATATCAATGCATTTTGCCAAAACGCTTTATAAGACCTTAACATTTTCTACCCCTTTCACAAAAATTTATTTCAATATCTATTATATAATTTATCAATTATCATTCAATATGACTAGAATTTTTCAATTAATTAAAAAACAAATTTACTTTAAAAGAACCAATACATTTTGGTCGTCTAATCATTTACAGATGATTCAAAATAAGTATCTAAAAATGTATAATGTGTACCATTCTTAATATTAAAGTAATTTTTACCGAAGTTATCTAACAATGCGTGGAATTCATTCGCATCTTGATTGGTAAATGTTGAAGGTAATTGTATTTCTTTTTTAAATTTATCGTAACTATCCGTATTCGCATAACCGAGTTTGGCATATAATCGTCTCGTGTAACTATCTGGGATAAACTCTACCCCACCAAAAATATACACGATCAATACATCCGCTGTTTCACTACCAATGCCTCGTATACTTAATAATTCTTTTCTAAGATCATCCCTATATTGTGTAACAATACGGTCATAATCAAAATGATGTTGATCTAACCATGAGAATAATGCAAGAATCGCTTTAGCCTTATTTTTATAGAAACCACTTGATTTAATCACCATTTGTAAGTTTTCTAATGGCATATTTAATATATATTTTGGGTTAAAATCCGTTGCTTCTTTTAATGATTGTAAAGCTAAATCAGCATTTCTCCAATTGGTATTTTGAACAAGGATTGCTCCTAACATCATTTCAATATTACTGTCTGCAGGCCACCAATGTTGGGGTCCCATGTTTTGATATAAAATGTTATATAATTCTTCTGTTTGTAACAAAATATCCCCCATTTACATAGTCATAAAAACACCCTTATAACTGTAGTAGCTATAAGGGTTTAATCACATTTTAAATTACATTGACTCTGGAGCAGATACGCCAACTAATGCTAATGCATTGTTTAAAGTAATTCTTACTGCTTCTACAAGCGCAATGTGAGCTTTTGTTTTTTCAATATCATCTGTTAATACTTTTTCAGCATTATAGAATTTATGGAAGTGTGACGCTAAATCTTGAATATAATTTGTCATACGATGTGGTGCTCTTGAGTCTGCTGCACTTTCAATTGTTGGTTCAAACTCTGCCACTTTTTTCAATAATTCAATTGCTTTTTCATTAGTGATTTTTGAAAAATCAACGTCCGTACTAATGTCTATACCTTGTTCTTTAGCTTGTTTTAAGATAGAACAAATACGTGCATGACCATATTGTGCATAATAAACTGGGTTATCTTGCGATTGTTCTTTCGCTAATTCCATATCAAAATCAAAGTGTGTATCAGGACTACGCATTGTTAAGAAATAACGTGCCGCATCGACACCGACTTCATCCATAATTTCACGTAATGTAATGGCATTACCTGTACGTTTACTCATTTTTACTTCTTCGCCATTTTGCATTAGACGTACCATTTGCATAATTTGAATTTCTAAACGATCACTATCTACACCAAATGTTTCAAGTGACGCTTTCAAACGGTTGATATAACCGTGATGGTCAGCACCCATTAAATCGATTAAAATATCATTACCACGTTGTACTTTATCAAAATGATAAGCGATGTCTGGTAAGAAATAAGTGTAATTGCCATCTTTTTTGATTAGTACTCTGTCTTTGTCATCTTTAAAATCTGATGTACGCAACCAAGTTGCACCATCCGCTTCATATGTGTAACCTAATTCATTCATTTTAGCTAACACTTCTTTAATTTCGCCTTTTTCATATAGAGACGTTTCACTAAACCAATTATCAAAATGCGTATTGAAGTCTGATAAATCTTTCTTCAATTTAGACATTTCATAATCTACACCAAGCTGTCTAAATGTCTTCAGACGTTCATCATCACTATAGTCTTTAATTTCCGGATGTTTGTCCGCTAAATCTTTACCGATTTCAACGATATCTTTACCATTATAGCCATCTTCTGGCATTTCATGACTGTCATCACCTAATGCTTCAAAGAAACGTGTTTCAATTGAACGTGCAAGATTTGAAATTTGGTTACCAGCATCATTAATATAATATTCACGTGTCACATGATAACCTGCTGCTATTAAAATGTTAGCTAATGTATCACCAACTGCCGCATTACGTGCATGACCAATGTGCAAGTCTCCTGTTGGATTAGCTGATACATATTCAAGTAAAATATTTTTATTTTTAGATTCTTCTGCTTTACCGAACTGATCGCCTTTTTGAATAGCCTCTGGAATAATATCTGTTAAATATTGGTTATCTAAATAAAAATTGATAAATCCTGGCCCAGCGATATCAACCTTTTTAACATGCGCTTTACTAGCATCTAAATGATCCACGATAGCTTGTGCAATCTCACGTGGATTACGTTTAGCTATTTTAGTAAGTACCATTGCAATATTCGTTGAATAGTCGCCATTTTTTACATCTTTAGGAATCTCTATTTTAATTTCTGGAATGTCATTTGCTAATTTAGCTTTTTTAATACTTGCTTCAATTTCTTCAACTAGCGTCTGTTTGACTTGTTCTATTATGTTCATTAGCCTAACTCCTTGTAATTTATTTCGTATTGGTATGAACCCATTTTCTCTTCATTTTGAAATAATTCGTAATGTACTTTCAGTTTACCACCATCTGGGGTAACAAAATGTAGAATACTTAACGTTTTAACATTTAACGGAATACGGCCTGCAGGTATATCATAAAATGTAGTTGTTTCAGCACCTTCTACAAAATGAAAGTTCATATTAATATCGCCTTTTCGAATCAATTTCACGCCATCTTCTTCTATTTTAATGGTTACGTTCACGTTGGCATCATCTATATGTTCAGTATATCTAATGATGTGAGATTGACGTTTGTGCCATGATCCTTCAGTAGTAAAATCAAACTTCTCTTTTTCGCCATTTTGTTTAATTATCTGTTTCGTTTGGATTTTAACATTATTTTCCAATTTACTACTCCCTTATCCTACACAATAATACATGATATTATAGCATAATTGCCCTATTGCTTGTAGTATTGGACAATTGAATTTATTAATAAATATAAAATGAGTGGATAAGCCAAAAATAGCTTATCCACTCATTTTATCCTATCTAGCCTCAATAACATCTTCTAATGATTCTATGTCAACAATATGGTTTTGATATTTGCGTTTTTCAAGTTGATACTTATAGAAATATACGCTGCCAAAAATCAATGCTGTCATGAATATTAATTTATTCATTTTTTTACCTCATATTCTATAATGATATTTATTTCTTTTTTTATATTATCATTATCACAACTATGAGTAAACACGATTTATCCACGCTTATTAATTATTGAAAGGCGCCGTCTTTATAGATCACTTTTTCCTTATTACCACCAATAAATTGATTGTAATTGTCATTTTGGAAGTCAGTTAACAACGCTTTAGATGTACCATATTTTAATATGCCACCGTCAGTAATGATTTGCATTTTTCTAAACAGCAAACCATCTTTAAGACGAATTTCTTTTAATGGCTCATAATCTAAAATATCAGCATCTTTAATTTCAAATGTTTTAAATGCAATGGTTAAACACGCCAACGTTTCTTCCCCTAAATAATAGACATGCAAATCTTCTTGCTTATGCTGCCCCACTAAAAGCCTACCTTTAACAAAGCTATGTTCCGGAAATTTCAACTCTAAAAAATCAATCAGTTCCTCTTCTTTTAATTTGAATTGCATAAACCCATCCCCTATTCTCTTTTTGATTGTATATCGATAATGATTACTTTAAAAAACTGGCTACTCATTTCTATATAGAAATGAGTAGCTTATTTATAGTTTTATGTAATTATTTATAAAATTTAAAGACCTGCTTGCGAAGCAATAATATAGCCTAATGTAAATCCAATTAATGCAAAAACAATTGCAGCAATGATAATAACTATACCATGTACTTTTTTACCTTTACTAATTGTTAAAGCACCAAAAACAACACCTGCTGGACCAAATATAATTGGCAGTATAATTAGTGATAACCCAGAAAAGACCCATCCAAGGATTATAAAAACTAACGCATTGTTATCTTTTTGTTGTTCAGACATATAATACCTCCTTATTTTTTTATTTAATTTAAATATACATTTTTTTGATGAATTTGTTAATACTTTCAAACATTTTATTAATATATTTCAAAAATAATACTTTAAATATTAATACCCTTATAAAAATAAGGTTACTTCTTCCTATATTTTTTATAAGGAAAAGTAACCTATAATATCAAATTAATACTAAGTTAAAGCTCTAATTGTTTAGATAAAATTCATTTACATTTACAATTGAGTTTATCCCAATGCCTTAAACAATGCTTCGGTAGAGTTATTCCACATTTCTTCATTATGATTTTGTAAAAATGTTTTTAATACTTTTTTATTGTCTTCACCAATATGGTCTATAATAATTTGATGTTTCATTGATTTATCCATCATATTAACGTGTTCTGGCATGCTCTTATAACCACGTCTTATACTTTTGTTTACTAATAAGTAACATGCTGTTACACCTGCATAGTAAGGGCCATTTTCGCCTCTTTCAGTTGTAACCCAACATAGCCAGTATTCTTTAGCTTCTTCGCCTTCTACTTCTGATTTATCTGTTATCCATTTTACACCTTTTTCAACTTTAGCACGGGCATGCATACCACCAATATCAACAAAGGCTTCTTGATTTTCAACATCTATAAAGACAGGCGCAATATTATCTAGACTGATTGAACCGATATTTGTACCTTTATGGCCATCTAATGGGTCATTTTTTATGATGTTAAAATTAAATCCTTTTTTCTCAGTCACCATCGGTACCTCCTCATACAATTTTCAACTGATTACTATATTAAATGAGCGATCACATTCTATCAAATCATTAATTTAATTCATTTAATAGATTAATAATAGAGCCTTTAATCATGTCATCTTCAATATTTAAAACTAATTCTTTTGGATAGTACAATTTATAGTCTTCTCTATTAATACCTGTAATACTATTTATCACTAGTGATTGATTACTTATTTCTCTTATCGTACCATCTCGTCTCAATAAATGAATCGGTTTACGATTGGAACCCGGTCTATCATAATCATAAGGCAAGTCTGAAAATGATTCGCTTACAAAATAATAATCTGGATTAATGCCACCCGATTCAAATAGTTCTTGAAGTTCAGAAATGGTAATAATTGAACCATCAAATGGAATATATTTAAATAAATCACGATTAATAAAACGACGTGATAAATCACTTAAAATCTCGTCATCTTCATCAATCCACTTTTTCAAATAATATAAGACAACCGCTTCGTCTAAATCTACATATTGTTGAATCGTCATTGTACCTTCAAAGAATGGAATAAAATCTTCAGGTGACTTTTTAAATTGATAACCTTCATTATATAATTGCTTTGCTCTTTTTAAACAATTATTAAGCAATACTTCTCCACCACGACTAACTGGATGGAAATAAATTTGCCAATACATTTGATAACGACTCATGATAAAATTTTCAACGGCATGCATGCCGCTTTCTTTTATTAACACTTCGTCTTTTGATGGGCGCATTAATCGTAATATACGTTCCATATCAAACGCACCATAAGACACGCCTGTAAAATACGCATCTCGTTGTAAATAGTCCATTCTATCAGCATCAATTTGAGATGATATCATAGAAATAACTAGTTTATTGTGATGTGTTTTATTAATCACATCTGCCACTTCTTGAGGAAATGTATCTGACACACGACTTAGCACTTCATTTACTTCAGTATCCCCGGTGATAATTGCCTGAGTAAATGCTTCGTGATCGGTATTGAAAATCTTTTCAAAGCTATGAGAAAAAGGTCCATGACCCAAATCATGTAACAATGCAGCACATAAAGCAAGAGGACGATCATTGTTATCCCACGCGTCACGACCTTCAAACGTTTCATCTATCATGCGGCGAACAATTTCATAAACGCCTAAAGAGTGACCAAAACGACTATGTTCAGCTGTATGAAAGGAAAGATATAATGTGCCAAGTTGCTTAATTCTACGTAATCGTTGAAATTCTTTTGTCTTAACTAAATCCCAAATCAACTGGTCTTTAACGTGGATATACCTATGTATAGGATCTTTAAATACCTTTTCCTCTGCTAATTTACTCGTTGTATACGATGATTGTGTCATGTAATACCTCCTTTTTATGTGAGACTTTCATCAATGTCTCTGTCTTTGATATATATTTATGACAAATGTCTTAGAACGTCTTTTTCATTAAAGCCAAATTCATAACTTCGCCATACATTTCAGGTTGATATGAGCGAACCGTTTCAAATCCTTGTTCATTATAGAAGTGAATGCCTTCATTATTTTGATTATCTACTTCTAAATAAACCGTATCATATTTTCCTTTAAATGCCTCTAACCCTTTTTCTAATAAATGTGTCCCATATCCTTTATGTTGTGATTCAGGATGTACATAATGTGCTGATAAATATAATTCTTCTCCATAAATAAAATTGGCAAAGCCAACAATTTCTTCATCTTCTTCGGCAACTAAAAATAGTTGTTCTTGCATGCGTTTCTTCAAATGTTCTTCATTATATGAAGCTGCTAATAATTCATTGATCGTACTTGCAGCATAAATATTTAAATACGTATTGTACCAAGCCTTTGTTGCGACATCTCTAATTGCTACCGCATCGGCACTTGTTGCTTCTCTAACTCTATACATGTATGTCTCCCCTAACAATTCCAAGTTATTAATAAATGTATTATATCACATATATATCCTATTCATTTAATAGAGTGAATTAAACGTTTTGTACTTATATATTTTTTAAAAGTATTTATGAAAACATCTATCATTTTTATAAATCGTTTTTTTAATGATGCCTCTACTGTTGAAACGACTCATAAAATATTAAGACCCCCCGATACATTAAGTTATAGTAAAGGGGGTGTATTAAGTCATTACCTATTTAAACAATCTTAAGAATTGCTTTGACTAAATTTGTTATTCCATTCTTTAGCTCTTTCTAAAGCGTAGGTGTCTTTCATAATGTCTCCAGGTCTTTCGGCCGTGCCAACAATATAGCCTGCTAATTCGCCACCAATAAATTCTAATGTATATTTCATTTGAGCAATACATGGCTTGGCTTTAACTTTCGGACAATCGCCACCCACTAAAATTAATCTAAATTCTTTTTTAGACATCACTTCTTTAAAATCTGAATATCTTGGATCTACCATCGATTCAGACCAATGATCAATAAAAGCTTTCATTGAAGCTGATACACTGTACCAATAAACCGGTGACGCAAAGATAACGACATCGCTATCTAATACAGTTTGTATGAGTTGTTCGTAGTCATCAGAATATGTCTCAATATTTTTATTATCATGACGCACATCTCTTACTGGATTCAATTGATATTTAGTAAGATCTAACCACTGGTGTTCAACATTTTCTAGAACATATTTTGTGAGTTGTGCAGTATTGCCTTCTGGACGACTACCACCAAATAATACCGTAATCATTCATTATTCCTCCTATATCATTTCAGTTTGAAACGCTTTCATTTATTCAATATCTTTCCTTACCCGTTTATAAAAGTTTTATGTATGTATTGAGCAAAATACTGTTATTATCCAAAGATAATTTTTCCATTAAAAAAATACCCGTAAAAAACTATGTGCTAGTTCCTTTACGGGCATATTCTAAAAAAGTTAGTGACTCAAATGATTTCATGACTTTCAATATTATTTATTAATCGGGAATAATGCATCAATTTGATTAATTTCATCTTGAGATAATTCGACATTAGCTGCATCAATATTTTCTATCACTTGTTCTGCACGTTTAGCTCCAGGGATAACAACGTCTAATGCAGGACGAGTTAAATAAAATGCTAAAACAATATTAGCAATAGAAGTTTGATGTGTTTCAGCGATATCTTTAAGTTGATTAACGCGACGGACGTTATCTTTAAACACTTCTGGTTTAAAGTCTCTTCTAGTCGCACGGTGATCATCAAATGTTGTATCTTCATCATATTTACCTGCAAGAATACCAGATGCTAATGGGAAGTATGGTACAAATGTAATTTGATTTTCTGCTGCATATTGCATTACATCTTCATTTTCTCTATGCAATAAATTGTATTCTAATTGTACAACATCTACATAACCATCTTTATTGGCCTCTTTCAATTGGTCTAATGTAAAGTTAGATACACCAATAGCTTTGATTTTCCCTTCTTCTTTCAACTCTTGTAAAGCAGCGACAGCTTTGTCTTTTGGCGTATTATCATCTGGGAAATGAATATAATACAAGTCAATATAGTCAGTTTGTAGACGCTTTAAACTGTTTTCAACTTGTTGCTTAATAAATTCAGGGTCATTATTTTGTTGTACATTATCTTCTTCATCGAAATAATGAGATCCTTTTGTAGCAATTTTAACCTGTTCTCTTGGATATTCTTTGACTACTTCTCCAACTAATTCTTCAGAACGTTCTGGCCCATATATATAGGCTGTATCAAGTAAAGTAATACCATGATCAATTGCTTTTCTTACCACTTCTTTACCTTGTTCTTCATCTAAATTTGGATATAAGTTGTGCCCACCAACTGCATTTGTACCTAATGCAATAGGGAAAACTTTAACATCTGATTTACCTAAAGTGACTTCTTTAGCCATACTAGACATCTCTCCTTTAGTGATTATATATTTAATATTTACCCTAAATTAAATCTAATCATTCATAAGGAAATCGCTTTTATTTCACAAACAAAAAAGAGATCTGACAAACGTTTTGTTCATTTGAACCCCCTTTAAGGGTATTCCAAAAACAAGATTTTGTCCCGACCTCTTCATTCATTTTATATTATTTAATTGCTTTTTTCTTAGCTAGCTTTTCTTTTAATTTACGATCTTGTTCTTCTTTACGACGTTTACGTTCTTCATTTCGCTTTCTTAGTCGCTCTTCTTCTTCAGGATCTCTAGGTTTTTTAAGTTGTTTCGTAACCTTTTCCATTAATTCTTCTTCAGTCAAAGCGGCAAGTGGACGATTATTCACAAATGCAAAGGTTTTTCGTCTACCAGGACCACAATATGACTGACAACCAATTTCTATTTCTGCTTCAGGATCAAGTTTCTCTAATTTCTTTTTTAATGTTTTAATATTTACAGCCTGACATTCATCACATATTAAAAATTTATTCTTCATATTGCTTCCCACCTTTCTGCTCATTTGCTTTATTCCTACAACTATTTAACGTCCAATTATTTTGTCTGGGAGAGGGACAGAAATAATATTTATGTCCTAGCCTGATTATCTCATTATGTTCGGCCAATAATGGCTTTTAAAATACTAATTTTTCATTAAATATTAGTATTTCTTATGTATACACATTACTATTATGTTCCTTATTAAGAACACATGAGCTAGTGTTCAACGTTCTTCTATCACTTTTGTACCAATCGTTTCTATTAATTATCAACTCTAATTATTTTACTCTTTTTATTTAAAAATTCAAGGTCAATTTTATTCAACACGATATTAGAACATAAAAAAACAACCTTTTTTAAATGAAAAGCTCAATGACCATCTGAACGATAAGATAGATGATCATTAGTAATCATTGTTAAGGTTGTTTGATTATTGTCCGTGATAGATTTTAAATTGTAATGGTTTGATATCATTCTTTACCCATTCATCGTAAATCTTTTGCTTATTTACATTTTGATGAATAATCGTTATACCGCAATCGCCACCACCAGCACCTGAGGTTTTAGCAGCACCACCGTGCTTTTCTGCAATATCACATAATGATTTTAATTTATCTGTTTCAATATCAACTGATGCTTGATCATCCATCTTACGAATAATAGCACGATTTTGACGAATCATTTTTTGAACGCCTTTAATGTTATTCGTCTTAAATGCATGAATTAAATATTCGACACATTGATGTGAATGATCTAAGAACTCACCATAAAAAGCCGGATCGGATTTGAGTCGTTTAACTTCGCTTACTAAATGCGGAGACGATGCAGGTGATCCCGTCCATCCAATCAGAACTTCCATGTTTTCTGGTGCTTGCAACGGCTCGATATGCAACCCAGGCCAGTTTTTCTCTAAAACTGTATTGACCGATGTCGTTTCTATTTGTTGTTTCACCCAATCATGATCAAATGTACTATACGCTAGCCAACCACTATAAACACTTACTGCGATATCGCCACAAGAACTTAAACTTTGTAATTTCATATTAGAAATAACAGCTAATTTATAAATATAAAGATTGGATAGTTCTAGTTCATAAAATTCATTCAATACTTTAACTACTGAAACTAATACTGCTGCACTCGATCCAAGTCCGTATTTGTTACCATTCGCATCATCTAAGTTACTGTCTATCGTCAAATGAAAGTGTTTTAACGGAATGTCACAACTTTTAGCATATTGTTCAAATACCTCTATTGCTGTAACTACATAGTTAAGTTGTTTGGCTGCTTGAGGATCAGAAATGACAATACTGTCCTCATCTCTATAAAAAGTGACCGGTTCATGATGTAATGTCTTTGAGTGTATCGTACCTTCAACTTGTGTAGAAGGTTCAATAGTAGCTGTAACAAAGCGGTTTAGTGCAATTAAGACAGACTTATACCCTGGTTCTGTAACTGCATATTCACCAGCTATATAAAGTTTACCGGGTGCTTTGACCTGAATCATTCTATCATTTCCTTACTTAATTATTTCAACGCCTGTAGCGATAATATCACTCGCAATAATTTGTGATGCTTCAAAATGTTTTAAAAATTGATTGATGACTAATTGTTTATTTTTCTTTTCAACAAGGACTTTTACATTAGGGCCTGCATCCATAGTGAAATAGCAAGGCACTCCCATCTCACGACATTCATGAACGATAGCCATCGCATCATAACTTTCTTGAACCAAATATGTAAACGGTGGTTGAGAACCTAGGTTCGTTGCATGCATACGTAGACCATTGGCCTCTATCACTTCACCTAATTGTTGAAAGTCTTTAGCTTCAATTGCTTGTTTAGCCTCTTTAATGTCTTCATCGACATGATCTAACCAATATTGATAAAAACGTGACGTATCACGTGTCAATGACATCCCAGATCGACTTGATACTTTTTTCGATTGATTATTAATGACCACAAATATCATTGAAAGTTCATCTTCCCAGTGATCTGCATCTATAGGATGTGCATAAGATGTTTCATCATCATGACCTTTTTCCCATTCCGCAAATCCACCAAAAATACTGCGTGAAGCTGAGCCAGAACCACGTCGTGCTAAACGTGATAAATCTTTATCTGATAGATTAAGTTGTAACGCTTCATTACATGCAGTCGCTAATGCTGCATAAGCACTTGCAGATGACGCTAGACCAGCTGCTGTTGGTACAAAGTTTTGGCTATCAATTCGTGCATGTAAATCTGTACCTGCGATTTCTCTAACAATATCCATATATGATTGAATCTTTTTAGTTTCTTTCTCATTGGCTACTTTACCATTTAAAATCAATTGATCAGCAGGGTAATCGCTATCGAATGTGACTTCCGTCTCCGTATAAAACTTATCTAATGATACTGATAAACTGTTGTTCATAGGTATTATCAATTTTTCATCAGCTTTACCCCAATATTTAATCAATGCGATATTTGTATGTGCGCGTGCTTTACCACTCTTTGCCAATGGGTTAACCTCCTAAATTCTCAATCCATGTGTGTGCTGCCCCAGCCTTTTCAACTGCAGCTACAATGTTTTTAGCTGTTTTTAAATCTTCAGTAAGTAATAACATACTGCCACCTCGGCCTCCACCAGTTAATTTACCTGCAATGGCACCGTGTGCTTTACCGATTTCTAACAACTCTTCTATTTTATCATGACTCACTGTTAAATTTCTTAAATCTTGCTGGCATTCATTGAAAATACGGGCAATCTGATTAAAATCGTGATGTTCTATTGCCTGGCTTGCTTGATATACTAAATTCCCAATATGTTCAATATGTTTCATATATTCTGGTGATTCGCATAATTGGTGAACGTCTTCGACTGCTTGTTTTGTAGAACCTTTTACACCTGTATCAATGACAACCATATAACCATTTAATTGTAATGTTTTTAACGTTTCTGCATGTCCTTTTTGGAACCAAACAGGTTTGCTAGAGACAATAGTTTGTGTATCAATACCACTTGGTTTACCATGAGCAATTTTCTCAGCCCAATTGGCCTCTTCAATTAATTCTGCGTCACTTAACGATTTGCCTAAGAAATCATAACTCGCTCTCGTAAATGCTACTGCTATAGCAGCACTTGAGCCTAAGCCTCTAGAAGGCGGCAAATTCGTTTGTATTTTAACTAATAATGGCTCTTCTACACCTGTATTCTCAATAAAGCGCGTTACCATAGACTTTAAATGCTCTGGTGCATCATACAATAGTCCATCATAAACATCACTTTCGATAGCTGAATAATTCCCTTTTTCAAGACTTTCAATTAAAACCTTAATCTTACCGGAATTAAATGGAATAGCTATAGCAGGTTGACCAAAAGTTACTGCGTGTTCACCTATCAAAATAATTTTACCGGTAGACTCCCCGTATCCTTTTTTCGTCATGTTATTATCACCTTTTAATATACCTTCACTAATCTGTTTCGTAATATTAATGCCCGTTCTTTTATTAGTACTATTAAGATTATCATTAATAGCCAACGCATTATTTTATAATTTTGTTCAAAATCATGCATATATTTACCTTTAAATAAGATTTTGTAAACATTTTTCAAATAATATATAAACCGTTTGCTATTTATTCTTAAATTTTTCCACCTCAACTATAATACTACAAATATTTCTTGGAATACACAGATTTATATATAATATAGCAAGTTTAATACATAAAATTTAGGTTTCGTGAATAATTAACGCGTAAAAAACCGTCTTATTCAAAATGCATCATAAGCTAAGACTGAGTCGTTAGTCTAAAGCACATAGTTATGATGACAAAAGATGTCTGAATAAGACGGTTATTACTATTTTGTTGTCTTTAATATCTAATTTATACTACTTTTCATTCATTTTTGTAATCATTTTCGCATTACGATCAATCATCTTATCGAAATAACCTTCATAGCGTTGCCATTCTTCATCAGTGATCGGGTCCATATTTAAGCGTCCACCTAAATCTTTGATAGCATACAATAGTAAAAACATGACATCTTGTACTGTAATTTTTCGATTTAGTAGCGTCTCAAGTGAAGCCATACAATTGGGTTCAATGTCTGGGTAAGTGAATTTTGTTGTTTCACCTTTAAGTGCGTGCTCATAAAAATCTTTCATCATTAAAGCACGTTCAGAACCAGAACCTTCTACACACAGATATACCTGTACAGCAATTCCGCCACGCACGCGTCGTTGAGAAATACCGGCAAATTTCTTACCATCAATACTTAAATCGAATTTACCAGGGCAGTATGAACGTTCAATTTCATGTGTATCGATGTCCACATCTTCATCTTCAAACATTTTAGCAATCAATAAGTACATGACTGTAAATGCCTCATCTATTGTTGTCTCTGTCTGTCCTTTGAACATCAATGAAATATTGAGTACACCTTGGTCTAAGACAACCCCTAGACCTCCCGAATTACGGACGATTGCATTATAACCTTTTTCATCTGTTAAAAAGGCAATACCATCCTTTAAAAATGGTAATCGTGAATCATGAATGCCTAGAATCACTGTATGTTGGTGAACCCATGTTCTCACTACATTAGGTGACATATCTTTGCCTACACTTTCGCAAAACGTATCATCAAAAGCAAATGATTGCATAGGTTCTAAGCCACTAGAATGATCTACATAGCGCCATTCAATATCATTAAAATATTTGTTACCTAAATCCATTATTGTAATGACTGTGCAGCAGTAATAATTGATAAATTATAGACATCTTCGATAGAGCATCCACGGGATAAATCATTTACAGGAGAATTAAGTCCTTGAAGAACCGGACCAACAGCGTCATAGCCGCCTAATCTTTGTGCAATTTTATAGCCAATATTACCCGCTTCTAAACTTGGGAAAATAAATACATTTGCATCGCCTTGAATTTTTGCACCTGGTGCTTTTTTCTCAGCTACACTTGGTACAATTGCCGCATCAAATTGGAATTCACCGTCAATAACAACATTATCTAATTGTTCTTCAGCTACTTTATCTTGTGCTAATTTCAATGCATCTTGAACCTTAGTCACATCGTCTGATTTAGCAGAACCTTTAGTTGAAAAACTTAACATAGCAACTTTGGGTTCCATGCCGAAACTTTGTGCAGATTTTGCACTTTCTACTGCAATTTCAGCTAAACCTTGTGCATCTAATTCTGGATTAATTGCACAATCACCAAAGATATATTGTTCTTCACCTTTCATCATAAAGAAAATCCCTGATGTTTTAGAAACACCTGGTTTAGTCTTGATAACTTGTAATGCTGGACGTACTGTATCTCCAGTAGAATGTGCTGCACCACTTACTAATCCTGCAGCTTTACCAGTATATACAAGCATAGTTCCAAAGTAATTAACATTGTCTAATAATTCTTCAGCTTGCTCTTTTGTCGCTTTACCGTTACGACGTTCAACAAATGCGTCTACCAACTCTGATTTCAATTCACTTGTTGAAGGATCGATGACTTCTATATTGGCAAGGTCTAATCCTTTGTCATTTGCTAAAGATTGAATCTTATCTTTATTACCTAAAACGATTGGTGTTACATAATCAGTCGCTTGTAATTGCGTTGCTGCAGTTAACACACGTTCATCTTCCCCTTCAGGTAATACAATATTTACATTTTTCCCTGCTAATTTGTCTTCTAATACGTTTAATAGATTAGCCATAATGTCCTCCTTGAAATTCTTTTCATAATAACGTTTACAAAACTAATTATACGTCATTTTAAAATAGAATGCCATTTCACTCTTTTGTAATCATTTACTTAGTAGTTAGCTATTTGTTTATGATAAAATTTAGTATGAATTGAACATATAGTTTTAAAGGAGCGATAAACATGAGTGAAGCAGCCGAAACACTAGACGGTTGGTACAGTTTACATTTATTTTACGCAATTGATTGGGCAACATTCAGATTAGTGCCAGAAGAAGAACGCGAAACTATGATTACTGAATTTAAAAATTTCGTGAACACTCAATCTGAGGCAAGAACAACACATACTGGCGATCAAGCAGTTTATAATATTACTGGTCAAAAAGCAGATTTATTATTATGGTTCTTACGTCCTGAAATGAAAGAACTCAATGCTATTGAAAACGAGCTTAATAAACTACGTATTGCAGATTTCTTTATTCCAACATACTCATATGTGTCTGTAGTCGAATTAAGTAATTATTTAGCAGGTAAATCTGATGAGGATCCTTATGAAAATCCTCATGTAAAAGCTAGATTATATCCAGAATTACCTCATGCAGAATATATTTGTTTCTATCCAATGGATAAACGTAGAAACGAAACATATAACTGGTACATGTTACCAATGGAAGAAAGAAAATCATTGATGTATAACCATGGTATGATTGGTCGTAAATATGCTGGTAAAATCAAACAATTTATTACAGGTTCTGTCGGTTTTGATGATTTTGAATGGGGTGTCACATTATTCTCTGATGACATTCTTCAATTCAAAAAAATTGTTTATGAAATGCGTTTTGATGAAACGACTGCACGTTACGGCGAATTCGGAAGTTTCTATGTTGGCCATATCTTAAAATCAGAAGACTTTAATCAATTTTTCAAATTTTAAATATAAGCCTTATCGATGAATCCTTATTAAATAGGGATTCATCTTTTTTAATTGCAATAAAAAAGTACACTTTGCATGCAAAGTGTACTTCCGACGAGTAGTATCCTTGGGAGAACTTTAATCACTACTACGTATAAGTTAACTACAAAAAATATATTGTCGCTACCCAATATATTCTGTAATAGTTAACTAATATTATTTTAACCATTTTGAAATATTTGAAACATAACTTTAGTGTTTATTTATATAAAAGATGTAATAAGTTTATATAAGTTGACAATTGAACCTGTAAAACCTACATTTTCCAAAATTTATCAAATACCGTCCAACATAAAATCAATCTACATTATATATTTAGACAACTATAATATATCCTCTTTCCTGTCTTATTTATATCGCATTTCAATTTTTATTAAGACACCGTTAACTTTATATAATGGTTTTTTCTCAATACATCCTCTATAATAAATCTAAATTCAAAATTTTAAAAAATTGGTGATTAGATGACAAAAGTAGTGAATGAAAACGATCATGAACGTCTTATTAAAGATGTTGTCATGTTGGCAGCGCGCATTTTACTAGAATCTGGTGCTGAAGGTACAAGAGTCGAAGATACAATGAATCGCATCGCCAAAAAATTAGGCTATCAAGAGAGTAATAGCTTTGTTACAAATACAGTAATTCAATTCCATTTACATAACGAATCAACACCTCGCATGTTCAGAATTAATGCGCGAGATACAAATTTAATTAAGATTTCCCAAGCAAATGAAATTTCTCGTTTGATCACTAAAGGCGCTATCACGTTAGAAGAAGCTAAAGAAAAATTAGAGAAAATATATGTTGCTAAACGAGATAGTAGTCTCCCCTTCAAGGGATTTGCAGCAGCAATGATTGCTATTAGCTTTTTATATTTACAAGGTGGTTCGCTTATAGATATTTTGACTGCCTTACTTGCAGGAAGTCTTGGTTATCTAGTCGTTGAAATACTAGATAGAAAGTTACATGCACAATTCATCCCTGAATTTATAGGATCTGTCGTAATAGCCATTATAGCTGTTGCTGGACATACGCTCATACCTCACGGTGATCTTGCAACAATTATTATTGCTTCAGTCATGCCTATTGTACCTGGGGTATTAATCACAAATGCCATTCAAGATTTATTTGGTGGCCATATGCTCATGTTTACCACTAAATCATTAGAAGCACTCGTCACTGCCTTTGGTATCGGTGCTGGTGTTAGTTCAATTTTAATTTTAGTCTAGGAGAGCTGTTATATGTTTTGGATATTAAATTTTATATTTAGTTTTTTAGCATCGCTGTTCTTCTGCGTGATATTTGATGCTCCTAGAAAATTATATCTTTCTTGTGGTGTTGTAGGTGCTTGTGGATGGATGATATATATTCTCTTCTATAATGGCTTACATGTACATACCATATATTCAAGTTTCTTTGGAAGTCTTGCGTTAGGATTATTGAGTCACTATATGGCGCGTTATAAGAAAGAACCAGCGATTATCTTTATGGTCACTGGCATCATTCCATTAGTACCTGGAGGCCTTGCCTATGATGCTACAAAGAGTTTAGTCCTTTTACATTTCAATAAAGCTATTAATACGATGCTAGAGGTGACATTAATCGCAGGTGCAATTGCGCTTGGATTACTTTTCGCAGATCAGATTTCAAAAATTATTATCTCTGGCTTCGATAGAACGAGAAAGAAATTATAAATCTTATAAGTTTTATATAAGTAAAAAAGTCATGATGAGTATAAGAGTTTCTCTCTTCACTCACCATGACTATTTTTTATGATTTTTGATTTGCTGGTTCTTCAACCATACTTTCTACTTCGTCTTCACTTCTATTTAAAATTAATCTACTTAATTCATCATTATCCATTTTTTTAAGTTTAGGATAGCGAATCGCAAAGAAGATTAATCCTAATACTAACCATACGCCTAATGCAATGTATGATGGTAATGATAATGAAGCTTTAGTTCCTGGTATTAATAATAAACATAAGAAGATAAACGATACGACTGAACCGATAATACCAAATGTTTTGTATATAGGTGCGTACGTATTACTTTGTTTATTATAACTAAATAATTTAGTAGCTGATAAACATGTTACAAAGTATGCAACAGAAACACCTGTTGATGACATATCAACTATCCATGTTAACGCTGTACGTCCTAACCATGGCGCAATTAATGATACACCTACTAAGAAAATAATTGCTACATAAGGTGTTTTATATTTACTGTGAATACGACTGAATACGCGTGGCATAATGCCAGAACGTCCCATTGAGAAAAGCAATCTGCTAGCACTCATTAAGAAACCATTTAATCCAGTAAAGATACCCATCATAATGGCAATGGCTAAAACGGCTAGTCCAACATAACCAAATGCTGATTGTGTTTCAGCACCAGTTAACCATAGTTGGCCATTTAAACTTTTCTGGTTCGTACTTAACCATCCTGTATATAACAACATCACTACATAAGTCATTGATGCTGCAAGTAAACTATATACGATTAATTTAAATGTCTTGTTTGGCGCAAAGTTAAATTCTTCAGCGGTTTGTGGAATATTATCAAATCCTACATAAGCCCATGGCGCAATCGATACAATCGTAATAATTGAGATAAACCAACCTTGATCTGAATTTGCCAATGGTTGTAAATTATCTAAAGCAAAATTATTACCAAAGAATGAACCAAAGAACATGAGTAATACGACAACAACCATCGCTACACAGAAATAATATTGTAATGATCCTGATACGCTTGCACCTCTAATAGCTACAAACATAAATACAAGTAATAATACTGTGGCTATAATGATTTCTGTTATGTAGACATCCCAACCTGCGACAGTATATAATTTCCCATTATTCAATACATTGGGTAATAGGAATTTAATCAATAGACTAAATGCGGTAGCATTTAAAGCTACTACACAGACATACCCGAAGGTTAAGAACCATGAAGAAAAGAAACTCACATATCTACCAAAACTTAAAAAACTAAATGCAAACGCCCCACCTGATACAGGGAATTTTTCTACTAAAGCGCCATAACTTACTGCTATTAAAATCATAAGTAAGGCACCTATTACTATACCGATGGATGCTGCAATGGGACCTGATTGTCCTATCCAGTCACCTGGAAGAATAAATGCGCCCCAACCAATACACGAACCGTATGCAATCGCCCAAACAAACTTCTCTGATAAGTTTTGTTTGAGGTCGCCTCTATCTACCTGTTTATTTTTGTCATTTTCCATAATTAAAAACTCACCTCGAGATATTCATATACCCGAAAAGGTGAGTCATGTAACTTAATTATTAAATTATTGTTATCAAATTTACATGTAATTTGTAAAATCATCAAACATTATGCTGAGAATTTAAATGTAGCAATAATAAGCATTAACCAACCTACGATAAACAAGACGCCTCCAATTGGTGTAATGGCACCTAAAATACGAATTTGAGTCAACGCTAAAACATATAATGACCCACTAAAGAATACGATACCGAAGAAGATGAGCCAACCTGCCCAATTCACATTAATAGACGTTGTACCACTAATCACACCAATGACAAGTAATGCTAAGCCATGATACATTTGATACATTGTTGCTTTTTCCCAAACAGACATGTATTTGTCTGACAGTTTACCTTCTAATCCGTGTGCCCCAAATGCACCAGTACCTACTGCCATCATAGTATTTAAGGCACCTAAAATAATAAATAATTTCATCATAATTTACGTTCTCCTTTATTATTAAAAATCAAATATCGATTCACCGTTACCAATTTCATCATCTGTTGTCATTAAATTAGAATTAGATAACGTTGAGGATGATTGACCTTTATTAGAATGATTTGTATGCGTCACCTTTCCACCCATTGCTTGAATTTCTTCTGGTGTTACATCATCATACGACTTTTGCTGATTTGTTGTCTTCATCAACTTATTCTGTGTATCAATATCTGTATGTGTAAAATCATTATGTTGTAAACTTTGCGAATTCATATTGTTTTGCGTAGATGACGTGTACAGAGATGTAATCGTATGTATGGCATACATATGTTTCTCAAATTCATGTTGTGATGATGATTCATCAGCTTGAACTAATTCACGCTCAATTAATTGAATAATTTTCTCTTTATCCATGTGTTGTATCCTCTCTTTCACACCATTGAATTGGTGTTCGCCCTTTGGATTCTAAATATGCGTTTGCTTTAGAATAAGGTTTGGAGCCAAAGAAACCTCTATAGGCTGATAATGGGCTTGGATGTGGTGATTTTATAATAAAATGTTTAGAGGTATCTATTAACTTTATTTTTTGTTGGGCTGGTTTGCCCCATAAAATAAAGACGACGTCTTCACGTTCTTCGGAAATTGTACGAATCACTTCATCTGTAAATACTTCCCATCCAATATCTTTATGAGAATGCGCTTCTCCTTGTCTTACCGTTAAGACCGTATTTAAAAGTAAGACACCTTCTCTTGCCCAATCTTGTAAATGAGGTGATTGACGTCGACAACCGATATCGTCTTCCAATTCTTGATACATATTTCTTAACGACGGTGGGAATTTCGCGTTTGGTTGAACTGAAAAAGCTAAACCATGCGCTTGATTAGGGCCGTGATAAGGATCTTGTCCTAAAATTACTACCTTGATATCTTCAAATGGTGTTAAATCAAAAGCTTGATAGATATTTTCTCTATCTGGATATACGACTTGTGTTGTATATTCCTTTTCAAGAAAGTCATGCATTGCTTTAAAATCATGTTTTGTTGTTATATTGTGAAATACTTCAGACCATTCCATCCTATTCACCTCAATGGTATTTTAACATAACTATCTCTATAAATTATATCGCCTCTTAAATGTAAACTATATCAATTATTAAGTTTACAAAATTATTTATTTTGTATATAGTGCATATTAAGATGAATTAAGTTTGGAGCGACGTATATGTGTACAGGATTTTCTTTTTTCACTCAACAACATCATCATTATTTAGCTAGAACGATGGACTTTGCATTTGAATTTAACGGCGTACCAACTGTTGTACCTAGAAAATTTGAGTATCAATTCGATTTAGAACCTTCAATGAAATTGACCTATGGTTTTGTAGGAACCAATTTAAAGGTGGGCCGCTATCGATTCGGAGATGGTATTAATGAATGCGGTGTAGCGATTTCAAATCACTATTTCACCGGTGAAGCATCCTACAGTAAACATAAGAGATATGGCTATTTCAATATGGCTCCCGAAGAATTTATTATTTGGGTTCTAGGTTTCACTAAAAGCATCCAAGACTTAAAGCAAAAAGTTAAAAAAGTTAATATTATGAACGAGAAAAATGAAACGCTAAATATTGTACCTCCCCTTCATTTTATTATCACTGACCGTGAGGGACATACCGTATCAGTCGAACCACATAACGGCCTGCTAATCGTTAAAGACAATCATGTAAAGGTACTTACCAATGCCCCGAAATTAGAATGGCATGTTGAAAATTTAAGAAATTATGCCTTTTTATCACCTGAGAAGTCTACCAATCAATTAGTTGGTAAAGTTCTTGTGCGTTCTATGGGTTGTGAAGCAGGTACCAACGGTTTACCAGGCGGCTATACATCTACTGAACGCTTTGTTAGAGCAACTTATTTAAGACATCATTTGCCTCAATCAAATGATGAAAGTGTAAATTTAATGAATTGCTTTAAAGTGTTAGACTCAGTGAGTATTCCTCAAGGTGCAGTCGTTGATGCTGAAGAAACGCATTATACACAATATCAATTAGTAATGGATAGTAAGGACTGTGCGTACTACATCAAACCCTATTTCACCAACCAAATATTTAAAATACACTTAGATGAACATTTGCTTACTAAAGAAGACATGACTTTTATAGATTTTAATCATCAGTTGACCATTACACAATTGAATTAAAACAATTAGCCAAGCCAACCATAGCACAATTTTATTTTTATCATACTTGAATCGTGATATGATGGTACGTGTATTAGAAAACATTGGGAGTGAATACAAAATGGCATTAAAAAAAGTATTAACAATAGCTGGTTCAGATACTAGCGCAGGTGCAGGAATGCAAGCAGATTTAAAAACATTTCAAGAGTTAGATGTCTATGGTATGGTCGCTTTAACAGCTATCGTTACAATGGATAAAGCAACATGGTCTCATGATGTGACACCACTACCTATGGACGTATTTGAAAAACAACTTGAAACTGCAATTTCAATTGGTCCAGATGCAATTAAAACAGGAATGTTAGGTACTGAAGAAATTATTAAACGTGCTGGCGAGATTTACGAACAATCCGGTGCAGACTATTTCGTTGTAGATCCTGTCATGGTATGTAAAGGGGAAGATGAAGTACTTAACCCAGGAAATACTGATGCAATGATTCAATATTTATTACCTAAAGCAACGGTTGTGACACCTAACTTATTTGAAGCTGGACAATTATCTGGCCTAGGTAAACTTACTTCTATCGAGGACATGAAAAAAGCAGCTCAAATCATTTTTGATAAAGGGACTAAACATGTCATTATTAAAGGTGGTAAAGCATTAGACCAAGATAAATCATACGATTTATACTACGATGGTCAAACATTCTATCAATTAACAACTGATATGTTCCAACAAAGTTACAATCATGGTGCTGGTTGTACATTTGCAGCAGCTACTACAGCTTACCTTGCAAACGGTAAATCACCAAAAGAAGCTGTCATTGCAGCCAAAGCTTTCGTTGCTTCAGCTATTAAAAATGGTTGGAAAATGAACGATTTTGTAGGACCCGTTGATCACGGTGCTAATCGTCGAGTTGAACAAATCGACGTACAAGTTACTGAAGTATAGAAAATATTATTGCTTTTAAGCTCAAAATGAACATTAACGTTCATTTTGGGCTTTTTATATCGACATACATTTTGAATACTGACTACGCTTAAAGTCGTAGTTTGGACTCCAATGTTCGACCGATACAAAGTTGATACTAGAGCCTCATGTTTTTTAGCTAAAAGAGATGTACTATATAAAATGTAGAGAGACAAAGGAGGCAATACAACATGATTATTCATAAACAAGATATACAAAACGGTGTCCCTATGTATGAAATCATCACGAAAAAGTTCAAAACAATCACAGTTAAATTTGATGAAACTTTAAATGACAATGATATCTATCGCTTGCTCTCTCTACTAGAAAATGACATAAACACTATGCAATTCAGACAAACATGAGTGTTATTTTCAACACCAAGAAGAGATTCATCATTTGCGTTTGAACATTAAGACATTAAGCATTCCATATTGTATAACTGTCCCAAAATGATGGTTTTAAAGTTACTTGTCCCCTAACTAATGTATACTTTAAATGCCACATCCCTAAAATACTCATCTTAATATTGATAGAAAGCACTATTGTTAGCCAAAGTTGTCCCCTTTGGCGCTCAGAGAGAAACTTTGAGCTATGCTAACAATAGTGCTTTTCTTTGTTGAACCATTTTACATATAAGCATAAAAATCCATGATTCAAGCAAAGTGATCTATAATTTCATTAATTTAATTAACGATTTTGTATGTATTTATATCACTTTAGATTTTTATGAATTAAATATAAAATATAATGTTATATTAATTTATGAAAGAGTTACCTTTAAATAGAAAAGGAGTGTTTATATGATAACCAAATGTCGCAATGTCATAACTTTGATACTACTGTTTTTAATGGGATTAAGTATCTTTAGTTTTCTCAATCAAGCACAAGCAAACTCAAACGTAAATCAAGCAACTGCACAATCCAATGGTACTCAAGTTAAAGTAGAAAATAAGGACATACCTAAAGACGTTGACAGTTTAGCGAAGAAAAATTTCCTATCGCATGTTAGTTTGCTAGATCAAGCATCCCACACAACAAAAAGTGCTTATACTTTAGGTGAGCCCTTCAAAATTTACAAACTCAATAAACAAAGTGATGGCAACTTCTATTATCCCGTCATTAATAAAAGTGGCGATGTAAAATATATCGTTACCATTTCTCCTAATCCTTCTAACAAATCAAAATATTCACTTAACGTTTCCCCTTTCATTTCAAAAGCATTAAATAACTATAAAAATCAAAAGGTAACTATCTTCACTAGTAAAAAAGGATACTTTATAATGGGTGAAGATAAAGCACCTCACTTAGTATTAAAAACACCTCGACAAGATGCTAAATCAGATAGAAATCTGACCAAAGAATCAGCCGTTAGATATAGTAAAGCATTTAATCAAACAAGCCATATCGCAAATCCAATTACTAAGTATCAAACAGCTATTAATCAACAACCCCAATATGTTAATACCCTTAAAAATATGCAAATTAGAGAAACTCAAGGACAAAATGGATGGTGTGCAGGTTACACTATGGCATTTTTATTAAATGCTACGTATAATACTGGACATTATAATGCTGAGATGATTATGAGAGCATTACATCCAAATCTAAGTGGCCAAGCCTTCCAATTCACAGGGTTAACACCTCAAGAAATGATGAGATATGGGCAATCTCAAGGTAGAAATGTCAATTATTTAAATAGAATGCCTCAATTTAATGAAGTCGATAGATTAACTAAACAAAATAAAGGTATTGCTTTAATCAGTTCTAGTGTAGAACCTAGAAACGGTATTCATGCAGGTCATGCTATGGCCGTTGCTGGTAATGCTGTATTAAATAATAACCAACGTGTTATTCTCATTTGGAACCCGTGGGATAATGGTTTAACTACGCAATCAGCTGACAGTAATGTGATACCTGTGTCTGATGGTACACATTTTAGATGGAATGCTTCCATTTATGGTTACTAATAAAGTGAAAGTTAGTGGGAATATATGACTCAATTCGAAATAATTAATATTATAGATGTAAATCCCTACTCTCCAAATAGTTCATTCCTTAACGTTTTAGAGGGTAATTGGTTTCCTAAAAATTTTGATACAGCACCTCTTAAATTCGTATTTAATGAAACAATGCAACCCAGTTATTACTGTACCAAATTAGATACTAATCAACGGACCATTGTACTAACTGAAAAATCCACTTTATCTATTGTGATTGAAATATGCATTATCAATCCAAATAAAATCATTTTCAATTTAATAAATATCAATGCTATTGGCGCTTCACCTAAAATGATATTCGAAAGATAATCAATTTAAGGTAACTCTTTCATAGAAACACAAAAAGGCTAAAAGATGAAATTCAAAATTCACCTTTTAGCCTTTCTTTAATGAGTATGACTACTCTATTTTACTTTAAAATGGAACTAGCAATGACGAGCTAAAATAGTCACCATATTAAATTAAAAGTTTTCTTTATCTTGTCTTTCTTTAACCCACCATAATGCTTCTTTAGGGTGTGCTTCATAATATGCTCTATCTTCTTCGTTATCTACGTTTGGATAAGACCCTTTAAGTGACTTACCAGCTGTAGTGACATGAAGTAATAAAATTACTAAGAAACCTATCACACTAATAGCTGTTAAATAGTACGCTGGTGCTAATACATTACCAGTAGATTCAACTAACCATGATGCGATTAATGGTGTTGTACCACCAAAAATTGATACTGAGATGTTGAATGTGATTGATAACGTACGATATCTAATGTGTGTATAGAAAATTGTTGGTAATGATCCAGGCATTGTTGCTTCATAAGTTGATAAGAAGAAACCTAGGATTAGTACACCAATAATAATAAACGGTAAAGATTTAGTTGCTAATAATGAGAATGCAACGATACTTAATAATGTAAGTCCACCAGTACCGATTAAGAATACTTTTTTCTCTCCAATTTTGTCGGCCATTTTACCAAATCCTAATGCTAAAGGAATCATAATAGCCATCACACAAGTGATAATAACGCTTGTCGTTGTTTCGTCTACTTTCGCTACTTGACCTAAGTAGGTTGGTAAGTAAGCTGTTACCATATAGTTTGTAACGTTGAAGAATACTACAGCAACAAAGCAAACTAAAATATCTTTATAATAATAGCGAATAATACCAAAGAAACCGATTGTATCGCGTTTCGGTGTTGTTGCTACATCATTTTCATAAACTGGTGATTCTTCCAATTTACGACGTAAGTATAATCCAAATAACCCTAAGAATAATCCTAAAATGAATGGAATTCTCCAACCCCAAGATTGCATTTGATCATGTGTTAAGAAGAAACTTAATAACGCAATCATAATTGATGCTGCAATGTAACCTGATAACGTACCAATTTCAAGTCCACTACCTAAACTGTTACGTTTTTTATCCGGAGACGATTCAGCCACATAAGTCATAGCACCTGCATATTCCCCACCAGTTGAGAAACCTTGCAAGATACGTGCCAATAGTAAGAGGACAGGCGCCCATATTCCAATCGTATCGTAGTTCGGTAGTAATCCGATTGTTAATGTTGAAAGAGCCATTAAAATAATAGTCGTTGTTAATACAACTTTACGTCCATATTTATCTCCAATAATACCAAATACTATTCCACCAATAGGTCTAAGTAAAAATGCAATAGCTAGTGCAGCAAATGTAAAGATTTGTTGTATTTGAGGATTTTGCACTGGAGAAAAGAAATTTGCTCCTATGTATGCAGTCGTATAAGCATAAACACCAAAGTCAAACCATTCCATGGCATTACCAATACCGGTTGCGACAACAGTTTTTTTCGCTTTTTGAGCGTTGACCATGTTAATATTTTCTTTTTCGAAATCCATGAATTTAAACACTCCCTTTTATATGTTACATAATTATACTCAGTTAAATATCAATGTCAAATTAATTCAAAATAAATTCTTTTCAAAAATACAAGTTTATTCAATTTACAGAATATTTTATTTAACATTTGAACCCGATAGGATTAACTAAGCGTTATGCAAATAATATTTTGAAATGATTATTTTTTTATCTATTTTTAAATATAGATAGTTTTACCCTCTCTTTCTTGATCCAAACCGTTTAAAATAAACATATTTGTCAATCATTGATGATATCAATGGTTTTAAGGCAACAAACTTGTACTATCTTCACTAAATAGCGCCATCATTCACTTTATCTAACTAAAATCTCGTTTAGTTTTATTTCGATGTCATTACATAGTGATGTTTCTTGATTTCACCATAGTTTCACATTCATAATCAATTGGACAAAAAATACATTTTAAATATATATACATCTTCAGTTATTTTTATTAATTTAGAATCATTGCTAAATTTCGATGTTTTTTGCCTCTCTTTTTCTCAAAATTTCCCGTAAAATCGCTTTTTAAATAATCTATGTAACAAATTTATTATTATTGGTATATTAATTCTATAATTTTAAAATAATGATTTAGTTTATGTAGAAGCAAAATAAATCTTGCCCTTTTTGTATTTCTTTAATAGTTTCAAATTTACTTTGAACATTCTAAATGCCAGCAAAGTAATAACACTTCACTGGCATTAAGATAATCTATTTATAGTATGGTATTGATTTCATCCGCTTCATTTAAAATATAATCTGGATTTTCTCTTAATAATGCCTTTGCGTCAAAAGCACCCCAAGTTACACCACAAGACTTAATACCAGCTGCTTTAGCCATTTGAATATCATGAATAGCATCGCCAATATATATACTGCGTGCCGGATTAAGGTGATGATTCTGAATAATATAGTTGATTCCATCTGGATCTGGTTTATAACGTGTTACTTTATCAGAACCAATAGCTTCTTGAATAAATCTACCAAGGCCTAAATGGTCTAAATTTCTCAACAACACATCTGTTTTTTTACTAGAAACCACAAACACCTGCTTCTTTTTTCGTAATAATTGTTCTAATGTTTCAGATATACCGATTACCGAGCATAAATATGTTGTTTCTAATTGACGATACTGTTCCCTAAATAATTCTAACAATTGATTTAATGCATCTTCTGTTAAAAAACGGTCACTCATTTCTATAAATGACTTTTCAATAGGAATACCCATATAATGTACAATATCTGCATCACTTGGTTCAGATAACCCAAATTGTGCAAAAGCTTCTTTAGTTGCTTCAAT